>Ga0209991_10000011_pt1 | contig 82082 bp, 148 predicted proteins | sample ChitaG_FD_183167 | JGI IMG/M metagenome (GOLD analysis project Ga0209991, IMG submission 183167) | Deep subsurface microbial communities from South Pacific Ocean to uncover new lineages of life (NeLLi) - Chile_00310 metaG (SPAdes)... | ecosystem: Environmental > Aquatic > Marine > Oceanic >... | reverse complement strand
TTTTCGTGAGGGCATAGGGTAGGTAGCGCCTTCGTCTTGGCATACTATTCAATTATCTCTTCGTCTAAGTCGCTTATATCGTCTTCTTCCTCGTCGTCTGAATCGTCAAAGTCCTGCTCCATAAGCCAATCGAGGCGTTCAAGCCCTCGATCCGTCAGGGCGTAGACCTTCTCGTTTTTCCAATTAGTTGTATACCGTGATAGGAGCCCCATGCGATGGTATCTGAGCATAGCCATGGCGATACTGGGGTGATTGCGTCCCAGAGTTTCGGCCATTTCGCCGGCTGTAATCTCCTCCCAATTGTGAGCCTCCTCAAGGATTCCGAGTTTAAGCTCATTGTAGCCGGAACGCATGATGTTTACACCTGATTTTGGGTTAATATAGATTTCTAGTTTAACACCTAGCAAAACAGGTTTTATTTAACCCCTCAACTGACTGAAAATCTCAAGAAAAATGAGGTAGGATCGGTTTAAGAAACTTGCCTCTTGGATTGGCTCTCTTTCTCTCGTATGCGAATATCAGCCATTAGCTTTAGAACCTGAAAAAGGATCTCTCCCTCTTTTTCTGTCATTTCTATAGATATTTTCATGTTATCTACCTCTCTGTGTATACGGTAATTCATATTTATAAAAAAGGTTGGGGATGGGGGTGTTTATTTGATGATTTTTACTTCAACTATGTGGAACTCTGCGTTGTCAACAACCCTCGCTAGGTCTTCGTTTAGTGTGCGGCAGAGTGCTGCAAGAAAGTCTGCATAATTAGATTCGTCTTTCCAAAGTTTAGGGTTGTGGTTTTTGGAAAACTTCATCTCTATGTTCTGAGATCTTGGCTCGTTATCCGGTTTGTATGTAAAAACTAGCTTTCTGGATGTCCCACCTCTCAATTTTTCACCTTCTAAGTGACTTGTCCCTGCTAAGGACAATTAGGGATGTATGCAAGTATCATAAAAAACTTGGGTTTAAGGAGGGCATTTGTGGGTCAGCCATTGAAACGCTCTCGGAGTGCCTTTAATGTGCTTAGCGCGCCGCCTGTTATGCGGCTTTCTTACCCTCAGGTGTATCCTTCCGCCACAACGACGGCATCGACGATATCCCAGAATTTATTCACCTACAGCCTTACCCCCAGAGGATGGTGAAGTCCTCAGAGGGTCAAGCTGTAGCTATAGCGCGGGACAGAGCATAGCACCTGCTGGACTATCAACTATGGTAGTGAAATTAAAAGTGTTTGGAAGGAAATGCCTCAAGTAGCCTCAAACTGCTTGGCCTCAAGAGGACTGAGCATGAAGCCGAAGTATTTCTCCCTGGGGGTGGTCGTTTCAATCAAGGTACTCCCGTCGATTATCCAGCTATGCTGTCTCCAGAGGCCATCTTCGCTCAGAGCCCATCCGGTTGCTATATGATAGCGATTAGGATTACTCCTCCAGAGTCCGGCGACATTGCCATGGCAGTTGCGAAGAATCCCTTTAATGACCCTTACATTATCCCCATTCCATTGCCTTCCACAAGAGAGGATCTCGTCCTGATCTGGCTCCCGCCGGGGGACGACCAGCTCCCCGCCCATCGACAGAAGCCTCTGCTCCAGCTTCGCGTACTCCGGATAGATCTGCAGGTGCTCAAGGCGCCTTATTTCAAGATACTCTCTCTGAAAGTCTGGCATGGGCAATGTTAGCCCCTCCTTGTCATCTCATGCTTTGAAGCTTTGATAAGCCCTTCTGCTATGTCACGAGCCTCATCTAGAGTCATGCTCCACTTCGCCAGTCTTTTCTCAGGATCGGTATGGGCTATACCCTCTTCTTCGATTTCCAGAGCATCCTCAGGATAAAAGCAAAGGTTCACGACATCCTCAGGGTTTTCCTTAACGCCCTTTGGAGCGTAACCGATACACACTAGAAAACCAAAACTGCTAAGTCTGGCATAAACGGATTCACAGCCCTCATGACTCATTCAGCCACTACCTCCTCCTAACCTTCTTTTTATCCATGGTTCTTAATGTCCCTGAGTTTCATTGCCTCTTTACCCCATAAGTCAATGTTACAACGCGGGCATTTTCCATCATCCCAGCTCGTTTCCTTATCGTTCCAGCAAGTCATACACACGGCTCGGGCTACAATGATGTTTCTCTCATGCCCTGTCCTATCCCAAGATTGAACCGTCTTGCCACAGGTAGCACAAACAGGGCAGAAATGAGTAATACCACATTTAGGACATTTCCACGCATTCCCTTCTCCCGACGGATCAACCTTCTCTAGGGGGACTTCACAAAAATAACATGTTGGCACTGGAAACGACTTCTCAGGCAAACGATGCCTAACCTTCTTTTTCTGCATCACTTCACATTCTCCTTTTCCCATTCATTATCATCCCCTCATAGACCTAGAGCTCTAATTGCCTCTGGTGTTGGCAGGGTACGATTCCTCGTTGGAACTCGACGCAGAACACCATGTTTAACGAGATATTCATGATGGTGTTCGGTGAACACTTTGGAGGCGTGGGCGCCCTCTAGGACTTCGATAAGTTTGTCTCTGTGCCACTCCACTAAGTTTCGGAAACTCAATTCCTCGGGACTCATGCTATCCCTCTCCCCCAGCTTTCACTAAGTCAGATCCTCAATTGTGAGAACGCCAGCATCCATGTAGCTGCGGACTATGGCGATGAGCCTATCCCTCACCTGCCCCGCGATATCGCTAAACTCAGGATCCTCCAAGGCCTCCTTAATATTCAGACGGCCAATGGTTCTGAAGCCCTCTCCTCTCACGCCCTTATGACCCCTTCCAGGACCAGGCCCCACCGACCTTATCGTGATAACACCATATTCAGCCGGGTCTATAGTCAACTCCCCAAGGCTGAAACCACGCTTCAAGGGTCGATTGCGCCCACAGAAAATGCACGCCAGCTGGCTGATCTCGCCCGACATTTCAAACGCCTATGTGTTTCTTCACTAATAAAAACATGCTATGGGTACGCGCGTGCCTCCTCTAATGTTAGTCCTCGTTTTCACCCACTTTCACCAGTAGATAACGTAGAACAGAGTCGAAGCTCTTATGACCATCCCTTTCCTTTATTTTGTCGAGTCGCCCGTAGACTTGGTCACTGACCTTTATTGTCTTTCCACTCACAGCTCACTCACAGTAACCTTTTATATATGGGTTGTAAATAAGATTACCGATAAAGCAATGAGCGAATTTGTAGAGAAGATCATAGAGGAAAAGGGCGAGAAGATAAAGAGGGAGACCATAGAGACCATCAACAAGCAGGCTGAGGCAGCCACAGCGCGATTCAACGACCTCATAGAGCATTTGAAGGAGCAGGCGAAGATAGTCTTACCCGTGAATGTGATTGACATACTAGCCGAAGGTGGATATATCAACTCCACTATCCACAACGCCACTTCCGAGGAAAACCGTATAGACCTCACTATCGCAAATAAGACTCTTTTTTACATAAGTAGAGATAGGTACGGAAGTAGTCATCCTCAGATCTCTTCTGGAAAGTACCGCGTAACACTCATAATGGAGAAGCTTGGACCTGCAGATAGAGAACCATAACCCCTTTTTTCACGCGCACATATATTGGAATCTATGGCTATTCGGCATTGGGGACCATGGTCGGCCATGGCTTGGTGCCATTATGAAGCCCTAGGGCTTGGAATAGGCAACTTTTCTTGATCGGATATCTCGGATCTACCTAAGTCTCGGAAAAAGTTTTAAGGGATCCCTCTCCAGGGCACATCAGCCCCCAGATACTAAAACACATAATGTGTTATACGCCTAACAGGGGTGTTGGCTAGGCTTAATAATGATTAAGACCAATGGGAAAGGGGCGTTTTTAGGGCTTATTCAGTCTTTAGGGGCCTTCTTACAGGGAATTATCGTGGAGAATTGGAGCTTGGGGGTAACGTACGTCACCCCTTTAGGGGACACGAGGCCTAGGGCCCCTTGCCATTCAAGTCCCCTTGGGCTCGGAAATGTCCGAAGATAAAAGATACTACGTTTAATATACTGATCTTTCTTATCACCTATTTGCGAAGTAATATGATTAAAGGTGGGAAACGAGTAAAGACAAATAGGCTTGTTTGTAATATAGAGCCCCATTTTACTATGATTCCCTATCCGAGAAGAAAGGAGGATATTACAGAAGGGGGCATCTGGACCTGTCGAAAAAATAGAAAAAAGGTAGCGGAAGCAAATGTCCAATTTGAGCTGGAAGGTCGTTATTATCCCCTTTCAGGTGATATCCCCGCTAAATCAGTGGTAATAGCTAATATCGACGTTGCAGAAACGGCGAGAGGAAAAGGATATGGATCTGAGGTTCTGAAGGATATTGAGAGAGAAGCTAAAGAGCAAGGTATGAAGCGAATGTATGCTACGTCTGTTTTATTTCCCGCTGAAGGCTTCTGGAAGAAACAAGGGTTTAAACATACAGGTCAAAGAAGGGTTTGGCTTAAAAAATTAGAATAAGCACGCGCGTCGTTGAAGGCTGATCTGTCATCGCTTCCTGTCCACGGCCCAAGATTTCTTCTTCTTACGCTTACGGGTCTGGTCGTCCTCTATGTCGACCATCCTCTTGTCCGGGTCGAAGCCTGACCGCCTGTCGTATAGCCTGCCGGCCCTGTGCCTGGAGAGCTTTCGCATTCCGAGATCCGTGCTTCGTATCCCTCCTCGGGGTGGTCGTCGAGGCTCAAGTAAGGTTGGACGCGGATCCCTGCGGAAGGGCTTTGCGGGAGTCCGCCTAACGGGTCTCGGCTCCTCGGGTTTGCCGAAGAGTTTACGCCACCATCGCCTCAGCGTATTAAGGATCATCCCGCTCTTCCTCCTTGTCGCCTAAAAGCCCCATTACCTCTTGGCCTCAAAGGTGAGGAAGACCCCACGAAAGTTTCCGTATCTCCATACGGCTTGAAGGGTCTCTAGGGCTTCGTCTCGGGATAATCCAAGCCGCCTTGCCTCCCTGTCAAAGACTTCCGGGGGGATAGTTACCTCAGTGCTACTCCCGTATGCCCCCGTCTTTCTCAGCCGGTACTTCTTTATCAACATGTTCGGGTCGTCGAGGCGAATTACAATCTGGTTCATTTCACATCGGGGGATTAAATGGGGTAAATATATAAAAGGTCTTGGGGTGTGGTCTAATCGGTGAACATGACAACAGGATATGCGTGGGGTATTCTATGCTGAGGCTTGTGGAGAGGCATTTCCGGCTTCATAACAGGGATCCTCCTGAGGGGGCGAGATCCGAGGTCTACAGGAGCCTGGAGTGGAGGTTGGACATGGTTTCGCTTGAGGATTTGGGGGTGTGGGACGGGGCTCAGGGGCTTCCGCACCTGTGGTGTGTGGGGAATGTTTTAGATACGGCTCGGGAGTACCTCAGCAACGGTGGGGAGGGATCTTATCATGAGAAGATCGGGGGTCTATCCCGTCTGTGTCCGGATGTGGTTCTGGATACTATTATTGCGGTGGACGGGAGCCTTGAGAGGGGAAGGGAGGATTGTGATCCGGTGAAGTGGGGTATAGATGATGGCTGTATGAGGGCGCTGTCCTACGCCGTCAGAGGTCGCCGAAGCATCATGGCGTACCTCGGAGCGTGCGCATAATTCAATCGGTAGTCATGATACCTTTTATATAATTACCAGCCTGCCTGCTGGTTGATCGCCGATGATGGGCAGCCGGACTACGAGAGCCGGGAGCTCTAGGCCCCGAGCGCCCCTCGGGTAATCAGAGGGCCAGCGACAGGGGAGGACAAGGTATGTCACGCAAGAAGAAAAAGGTATACAGGCGCCTATGGAAAGTAGTTCGCCAAGTCATCAGAGCCAACTACGACCTCATAACCACACAAAGCATCAGGGGCATCAAAGGATCAAGAGGAATCAGAGCCAGCTACTACATCGTCGGAGACCTGCTGGAACCATGCATCAAAGATGGCAGGATACTGCCGGAGGACTATGACTGGTACATTTCAAAGCAGGGATACTCTAGCTACCGAGACGACATCTGGCCAAAGCTGGAGCAGCAGGAAGGACTTAAGCGACCTGAAGCCAAGGCAGTCGGCATAGTCTACGATCACGGAAAGGAATACCCCATCTCACATCTCGCGGAGATATGGGATCAGGCAAGGGGCTTCATCTTCGTCGAGAAGGCTGGAGACGCCGAGCTCATCCAAGAGCTCAGCGATTACGGCTGGACTATCGTCGCAGGACAGGGCTACCCCACGAGACTGATGAGGAAACTGCTGAAGCAGGACACCAGACCGGTGATCGCTCTCCACGACTGGGATCAAGACGGACTAGCCATATACCGAGCACTCGGCTTCAAGACGCGGCGGACATGGCACCTCAATATCGACCTCGGCGAGAGGGTCATCGACATAGGTCTAAACGAAGAGGACATCAAGGCACTCGACTTACCCACGCGCCCAAGCGCCAGGAAATACGGAAGAGCCCCGAGGGCGGAGATCTCAGCCCTCCACGTCCTCACGAGGAGGTGGGGGATCGAGAACCCCGTGCTCGCCTACGCCGTTGCCAGCTTACTGGTAAAGGGCTACAGGCTGAGCCCCACGGAAAAACCGAAGAAGGAGATGGCGAGGGCACACCTGCAATGGGCACTTACCGAAGGGATCCGCGCCATCGTGACTAAGGCGGTGAAGGCGATCATGGCGGAGACCGAAATAGAGGGAGAAGCCGTAACTGGGACCCTAGACTTCAAAAAGAAGATACGGATGCCTGGGCTGAGTAAAGCCCTTGAGGAAACAGGAAAAAATGTACTGAAGGAGATCAACTGGAGGGACGAGGACAGCTACCACGATGAAGCCGTGAAACTCACAGACGACAGGATCCTCAAAAGCCTCAAGGCGGTGAAGAATGAAACATAGGCGCCTCCCCTTTCCCCTTTTTTATTTGGTCGCTAAGTATTTTCGGAAACAGCCAAGATTCCCACTAGTGGGAATCAGGCGCTATCCACAGAAAACTAAGCAGCCCCCATAAAAGCCCGCGCGAGGTACAAAAACCTAAATCCCTTTAAACCCTAGATTAAATTGATTACCTGAATGGCTAAGAAAATCCGGATCATGCAATGCAAATGCAGGCAGATTTCTAAAAAAGGAGCCTCAAACTGCAAATGCTACGATGCTAACGGTAAATTAATAGTCGATACCAAGGTACTATTACTAGATAAGGTGCGGTAATTGCAGCCCTTTCTCAGATACCAAGGCGGAAAAACCTGCGAGAAGATATGAAATGCCAACTAAAGGAAATCCCAAAAACTGGAGAGCAGGAAAAAGGCTCAGTGCTAAACAGATCGTGAAAACCTTTCCTAAACATAAAAAATATGTAGAGCCATTCGCAGGAAGGGCATATGTTTTCTTCAAGAATGATAAATATGAAAAAGCAATTTTAAACGATTTAGACTGCAAAGTAATACGAGAGATTAAAAAACAGAAATGCTCCATAAAGAATCCTGCTCAATGCAATAAACTCAAAGAAGCCACAGTTGAATGCGGAAACGACTGGAAAAAATACCTAAAACACGACTCAAAAGACACGCTCTTCTACCTAGATCCTCCCTATGAAAACAACAAAACCAGCGACAAATACTACAAATTCAACGAAGTTCCATTAAAAGAGGTCCTAGATAACGTGAAAAACCTCAAGGGAACCGTTGTTTTAAGTTATTCCCCCGATAGAAGAAAAGAAATATGTAACAAGAAAACAGGGTTTAAATGCAGGACTATAAAGACATGGAGTTTCGCAAACCCCTCAGAAGAAATACTAGCAATTAAAAAACCTAGATTTTAGATCCATAATCTCCATATGGAAGCCCCCCCGTGGGGGAGCTCATGGGATATGCAGAAAAAATCGACGTACTCGACCGCCTCATAAACTGCCTTAAGGAATACGAAAAGGATCTACAAAGCCTGGTAGATCGCCTCGAAAAGGCCGTGGATATGGCCGAGAGGCGAGCAATGCGATAACAAACCTTATATGGGTAAAACACCCACATACTCCTAGATAGTGGGGGAATATAGAAATGAAGGAGAAATTTGTGGGGGAGATAGATAGTAAAGGGCGTATCCTTGTCCCCGCCTATTTCCGAGATCGCTTGGGCTTGAAGGCAGGGGATAAGGTGACCGTTGAGTTAGAGAAAGAAGAGGAGGTCTCGGGCTGATGAAGTGCAAGTACGCCGACATATTGGATCAGCTGCCCAAGTGCTACAAGCCTCCCTTCGATGAGCTCATGGCCCTCCGCGGTCGCACCAAGCGCCTGATGGACTTCGTCAGGGACGACTTGGAGAAGTTGGCCCTCAAGGAGCTTGATGAGATTCGGGGCGTCCTTGACAAGGTTGAGGCCGAGATCAAGGCTAGGCTACTGAGGGCAGACATGCTAAAGGAGAAGAAACGGCAATCTACGCCAACAACGAAAAAGGAGGTGGGTGAATGAAGACGCAAAAGGAAATTTTAGAGAGACTCTCCAAGATAGGGATTAATCCACCTGTAACTGTTGTTGAGAGAGCCCGGTGTCAGGCTTTTAAAGATGCTCTTATATGGGTGTTAGAGGAACCTCAGAGTTCTGCATCATTACCGAGTTCTGAGGTGAACCCTGAACAATGACTGATCTAATGGCCCACCTTGAAGGGAGGAACAAGGAGGAGATGTGCTACCGAGAGGAGTATATTGAAGTCTATGGATATGAGAAAGTCATGTCTGTTGACCTTCAAAAAGCCATTGAAAAAGCAGTTGAATTTGGCTCAACTATAATAGAGATTAAAATCGAGGATCGCAATTCAAGTCAAAATCGGACTCCTGCATCAACAGCGAGGAAGGAAGAATGAGTATCGTACCTAGAATACGAGACATCCACATGTATGTGGGGTCTGTCTCTGAATGGATGGAATCTGTAGGTGTCTCATGGGAAGATAAAGACGCAATATACTGTGATCATTGTCCTGAAAGAGATAATGAGGGCTTTCCCTGGACATGCCCCAAATATTGTCCAAATAGAAAAGGCCAACTTGGATGGATTGAACTTAATGCAGAAGAGGACTTTGGAATATTTATAGAATCCATTCAGAGTTTAGCTACGAGTCAGAGTCCAGAGGTAAATCGGAATGCCCCATAAAAACCCAGACTGTCCCAAGTGCCATCGAAAGATGGAACATGATGAGTGGCTAGAGGTAAACGAGAGGCTTACAAGTATAGATCCAATTACGGAAATATGGAATCGATTGGTCAAATGTCCTCGATGTGGAACAAAGTCAATGGATTGGAAAGCACGTTGGAAAGTTCGCAAATCGGAGGGGATGTCGTAATGAAGACTATACCGATTCTAGAGGGTGAGGTCTGATGAAACTGTACAAGGTTGAGACTATGGGCGAGACGATTCTGATCAACGCGGAGAATCGGCAGGAGGCCTACGCCAGATTCTTCATTGAAGTCAAGGAAGGCAGATACCCGATGGATAAAATCGGCGGGATAATCATGGTCACGGGTCCCGATGATGAAGAAGGTATTGCCTTCAGGACCACGCCCACCCTGTGGCTCATGGGGCTGATACCTCCTGAGACGGCCTTCGCAACCATCGAGGGGCTGCTTGGCCTAGATCCATCAACGGATGATTCTGCGAATATGCTTCTGCAATCTGCTAAACAGGACGAGTGGATTCTGGACGAGATAAAACGACTGGAAGCTATGGAATGAGCAGAGAAGAAGAAGGCCGGAGGACCGAGCTCATCGAGACGCTGCCGGATGGGACTCAGCGTTGGAGAGTCGTAAAGGCACCTGAGCCTCCTAAAAAACGTCTTAGGATGGTGAAAGATTATAAACAGATCTTCATGGAGCTGTACGACCAGGGTCTCAATGATACTGTAATAAGCGAGATATTGGGATTTACACCCTCGACTATAAGCGGGTATAGGAGACGCATTGGGCTACCAGTCAATCTGATGAGAGTGGGAGAATACAAAGCGGATTTCATGGAGCTATATGGTAAGGGACTCAGCGACGGAAAAATAGGCAAGAAACTAGGTTTTAATCGACAGACCATAGGGAACTTCAGAAGAAGCCTAGGTCTTCCAGCGAACTTCAAATTCTGGGGTAAACCCGGCTTAGATGAGGAGGAGAAGCAGAGAATACGGGATCTTCATGGTAAGGGGCTGCCGATCAGCATGATAGCAGAGGAGATAGGAAGGTCGGGCATTACGGTATACAAATTCTGCAAGAAAGAGAAGCTTGACACCAGTTTGGCCCGAGGAAAGAGGTATATTGGCCAGCGTCACGGGGAGAATCTGGTATCTTACTTGGAGGAGCACGGTCCAACGCCGCAATCCACCTTATCCGCGGATCTGAAAATTTCAAAGGGCCGCTTCTCCAGAATAGCCCGAGAGCTGTTCGACCAAGTTGAGCTATTTCCATTCAAATTAGGCTCACAGAGAGGAAGGGGCGAAGTCAAATATGGTTCACACTCAATCTATGGCGACCTAAGCTTCCCTGGAATGGGAAACGTATTCGCCCTGCGCGATGATCCGCGCATAATAGACTTTGTAGCGGAGAGAATCGGCTTCAAAGTCGAAACACCTCAAGACGCGAGGACATTGGTTCAACACCTGGGGAAACAGCTGGGGACGCCTAGGGCTAGAGATGTCATGAGGAAACTAGGATATGTATACACTGAAGATAGAGTGGGCACCCACCCCAAAACCAAGAAGAAGTTCACAGACCAGCAGCTCCTCGACCTATACGATCAGAGGCTGATTGACAGGGAGATCGCTGAGAAGCTCGGAGTAACCACGGCGTCAATAAGCGTCCGTAGGCGCAAGCTGGGGCTACCAGCCCTTGGGAGAATGAAAAGAAAAATAACCTACCCCCTAGACGGGCTGGATCAGATAGAGCCCCTGTCCCAGAAGACATTTATCGACGTGAGAATCAAGGAAGAGGAGGCTGAGAAATGAATGAAGGAGAAGAAATCAGTTTCATCGACCTCTACTCAGGCGTCGGCGGATTCAGGAGAGGTCTCGAAAGAGCCAATCATAGTAGATACGAAGAAGATGGGAGACCCCAGATTCTACAGGAAGGTTGCACCAACACTCCAATCGAGCGACTGGAAGGAACCACTCAAGGTTATCGTTGTGTCTGGTCCTGCGACTGGAACAAGTACGCCAACCAAGTCTACACCAAGCATTTCGGAGAAGAGAACCACCATTCAGGTGACATTAGGGGAGTCGATCCAGGGGACATCCCCGACTTTGACCTCCTTTGTGCTGGATTTCCTTGCCAATCCTTCTCGGTGGCGGGGAAGGGGAAGGGATTCCAGGATACCCGTGGCACGCTATTCTTCGAGATTTCCAGAATTGCGGAAGCTAAAAGACCTCAGATGCTACTCCTCGAAAACGTTAGAGGACTTCTTTCAAACGACAGAGGACAAACCTTCCAGACCATTCTTCAGGAGCTGGGGCGTATCGGATACTGGGCCGAGTGGCAGGTACTTAACAGCAAACATCACGGAGTCCCTCAGAACAGGGAGAGAGTGTTCATTATCGGACATCTTAGAGGAACAGGTGGACGAGAAATATTTCCTATCGCAGAAGATGGTGGATTACCTGAGCCGCCACGCGGCGAAACACTACCCACACTTACGGGAACTGATTACAAAGGCCCAAGCAAACAAAGAGCAACAGCCCTCGTCCTCGACACCTTCAACAGAGGAATCAAAGAAGGGGAGGCATATGCCTTGAAGACGAATCCCAGCCCCACATCCTCAGCCGTAGTCGCCTTGAGGAAGGTGGGGGATGTCTACGAGAGTGGAGCCGATGCGGGACGGATTTATTCGCCTGAAGGGGTTGCTCGGACCCTGAAGGGGAAGGCTGGTGGGTTGGGTGGGAAAACAGGTCTCTACACGGATAACTTCCGAATCCGCCGCCTTACCCCCGTCGAATGCGAGAGGCTTCAGGGATTCCCCAACGGTTGGACGGAGTTGGGGTATATTTATAATACTGATGTCCTTTTATATGGAAATGTATGGGAAATCAGTGCTCAGTTGAAGGATGCAACCGTTCTATCGTTAATAGAGAGCCAGCATTATGCCTTATGCACTATAAGAGATGGCGAAAGTGGGGAGATCCAAATCTCACATTTAGAGACATACACAAACCACTCTCTAAAACAAAATGCAGATACTGTGATAGGACTTGCAAGGGTGGTGCAAAGGGAATGTGTATGCGACACTATCAATCTTGGAAAAGATACGGTGATCCTTTACAGTCTGAACGAAACAAACAAAGTCGAAGAGATAACGCAACTCAGCCTTATCAGAGAAAGGATGGAAGAGCAATCCACCTCTCCATTATGGAAAATCACCTTGGACGAGAATTGCGAAAAGGAGAAACTACACACCATATCAACTTGGATAAAAAAGATAATCGAATCGAAAATCTATATCTATGCAAGGACAGGAAAACTCATAACAGATGTCATTATTCACTTGAGCAAGCTGCAGGAGAACTTGTTAAACGGGGGATTATTGGTTTTAAAAACGGTAAATACCACCTCAATTAGCGATACCCAGCGATATCGCGCGCTTGGTAATGCCGTTACTGTCCCCGTGATCACTTTCTTGGGTAAGAGAATAATGGAGACTGCGCGTGCAACCCCCTCAGGGGTAGTCCAACTAACCCAGATCATGGAGTCTGAGGAATAACATGGGGAAAAATAGACGAAGTTCTGGGTCTTGGAGATACCAAGTCATCAAGGGATATGAAAGAAGGGCTCAAAAATTCCGTGAAGAGGCGAAGACCGTTGAAGAGAAGATGGCTTGGCTTAAGGTCACTAGTTGGTTTGAGACGATTCTTGATCATCGGCAAATGAACGATGATGATACGATTGTGCTTCCTAGGGTTAAGTTGGAGGCTGATGGATGAGCGGTATGTATCCTGATGCGAAGACGTGGAATTCGTTCTTAGGATGCAAGTTTGACTGTGTTTACTGTGAGAAGTCCTTCAAGAGGATGTTAAAAAGGGTCGGTCGTAACATCGGATGCGATAAATGCTACCGCTATATTCCTCACACTCATCCTGAGCGACTGAGGAGGATCCCCAGCTCGCCGATAGTCTTCGTATTCGGCCAGGGAGACATTTACTTCTGCCCCCTCTACTTCATAGTAAAAACCTTCATAGCTATAGACGCTCACAAGCCGAGGAATCCGAAGATCTACTATTTCCAGAGCAAAGCTCCCTCGGTCTTCAACCGCTATCTTAGCTGGTTCCAGGAGAACAGTGATAAGGTTATACTGCTGACGACGCTTGAGACCAACAGGGATGAAGGGTACAGGGAGATATCCAATGCGCCCTTTCCCTCCATCCGGTTCTATGACTTCTATGAGTTGGATTACTCTCAGAAGGTGCTCACCATCGAGCCTGTCCTGGACTTCGATTTAGACGAGTTCGCTGATATGGTGGTGAAGCTGCATAGGCAGGGAACCCTCGAATACGTCTGGTTCGGATTCGACTCGAAGAACTGTGGTCTGCCTGAGCCCTCTATTGAGAAGGCCCAGAGATTCGTGGATATCTTGCAAGACCACGGAATAGAGGTTCGGGGTAAATCGCTTAGAGGGGTTAAATTAAGTGAGGCTGAGAAATGAGCAGCCCTAAGGTGCTAGCGTACCGAATCAAACTAGCTAGCAGACATCCCACCGCATCAATGACCGCGGAGGAAATTGTAACTGAAGCCCTAAGACATAAAGTATATGTGGCTTGGAGCGGAGGCCGTTGCTCAACCGTTGCTCTTCACTTGACCATTCAACAAGACCCTGACATACCTGTAGTGTTCAATAATACTGGTGTTGAATACCCTGAAACAGTGAAATATACACGACAAATAGCTAAGGAATGGAATTTAAACTTCAACGAACTCAAACCAGAAGTAAGTTTCTGGGACTTGGTGAAAGAATATGGATTTCCTCAGATAAGAGGCTCTAGTAAGAAGAAACGCAGAAGAAAACCAGCCTGTTGCCATTACCTCAAGGAGGCACCAGCCAACAAATTCATGAAAGAACATGAATTGGAAGGCTTAATTACTGGATTACGTGTTGAGGAAAGTCGCCCGAGAGCTCTAGCAATATTCCAAAAAGGAGTCTATTACAAAGCAATACGAGATAAGCTTTGGAAGTTCCACCCAGTCGCACTTTGGTCACTCAACAAACTAATGGAATATGCGAAACTTCATGACATACCCCTCAATCCACTATACGCTCAAGGTCTACCAAGAGTAGGGTGTAGGCCTTGTACTGGCTTCATCGGTTGGCGTGAGCAACTTTCCCAAGTGAACCCTCATTTCTTTAAATGGCTTAACCGGGAGGTTCAGAAATCCAGAGGCGAACCTACGCTTTGGGAGTTTGAGGATTCATACGATATTTGCTTAGAAATGGAGTCTGAGAAATGAAGACTGAAGCGGAGGTTAGGGCTGAGGCTGAGGCCCACTGGGAGTATACTGAAAAGATCATCCAAGATATGCTCAAACTTGTACACACAGTCTACGTGGAGGTATTTATTCACGGTGTCATACACGGGAGAAAGGATGTTGAAAAATGATAGTTATTCCCAAGAAGTTGAAGGATGTCGTCGAGCACTACATTCTATCCTCGGACAGGTCCAAAGAGGTCGGAGGATACTTCTACGGCAGCGAATCCAAATTCCAAGCCTTCCTTCCCTCCCCCAACTTCAGCGAGACACCCCGAAATACCTTCAAGCGAACCAGGACAGGAGACCGCTTCGCAAAAGAGTTCGGGGTCATGCTGGACATCCCCATAGTGGCGGAAATGCATTCTCACCCGGACGGATCCGTCGTCTCCGAGGCCGATACCAAATACATACGAACCCACAACTACCCCTACGAGGTGGTCATCGCCGACCAGGGAGATAAATTCCGGTGGTTCGTCGTGAATAGGGACCTGCAAGAGGTAGGTTTCATCGAGAGCGATGAGGAGCTGGAGAAGCTGGCTTTCATATTCGCCTTGGAGATGGGTTTGAAGGATATTGGACGTGTATTTCTGTCCAACGAGAATACACTTCTAACAACAACGGCTCTGGGTCGGGCCCTCCTCAGCATAGACGAGGACGCCTATAAACTCTACAACCTGCTCAAGGACTATAAACGCCGGTACAGCTTCCCCAGGAAAACTGAGATGGCACACATGACGGGGCTTTCATCTGCCAAGGTAAACAAAGCACTCGCCAAACTGGAAAAAGAGGGACTGATACCGAAATAAAACCTATGGAGGCTGAAAACCTGAATTAAGGGGGCCAAGAAGCAGAAAATATAAATATCCAATTACCCTATATAGGGTAAGGTAGAGATATGCCAAAAAAGTTAGCAAGGCTACCCAGACAGACTGTTTGGGTCGATAAAAGAGGTCGATTCACGATCCCCAATTATCTGAGAAAGGCCGCCGGAATAGAGGGAGAAAGCTATATTGATGTTGTAGCTGAGCCTAACCTCGATAAGTGTAAGGGATTACTATTGGTGAAGTCATATTGAAATCTGCCCTAGCTTGTGAGGATTGTGGCTCTACGGAGAATCTACTAAATCATCACACTCGATATGTGCCTGAGGAATTTAAAACCATGTGCCAAAAATGTCATAAAAAAGAGCATAAAAAACGATATGCGCCAGTACCTCCAGATGGATTTTACCCAAGACCTCGTAGAGATTGGTCTAGGAGTCAGCTAGGAGCCTTACATAGAATTAATATAGGGAAATATGTCGAGGAACTTGGATGGGATGTAGGCGACCAGCTCCTCCTTGAGGTATACCGGGGCTGCCTCCTAGTGGAAAACCTTTCAAAAGGCCTTCTACCCGCAAAGGAGAGATTAAAATAATTTCGCTTTATTCAGCTAAACCGAAAGGGGAGAAGTAAATGAAGGTTACCTGTAGAAACTGTGGCGCGATATGGAATTTTCCAGATTGGATTTGTAACATCATCCTAGAAGCTGATCCTGAGGCAGGGCTTGCCCGCTGTGATAGGTGTGATGAAGTTGACGAATGGGTTCAATCCCATCGTGAAGTTTCGCTTTATCAGCCTAAACCGAAGAAGGGGCGCGCGAGAGAGAGTTAGCTACAGCTTAAGCGCAGGGTAGTGCTTTTTGTAGAGTTTGATCAGCTCCTGTGGCGGTGGTACAAGGTAGGCTTCCTTTACTTTGCCTATGCTGTGTCCCATCATGGTCTCAATGAGTGCTTCGTTCATGTCGGAGAGGGTTAGCTGTGTGCGGAACCATTTGCGCAGGGAGTAGGGGCAGAAGCTCTTCCATCCCAGTTTGTTGCCGAGGACTTTCATGGCGGCTTGGATTGTGGAGTCGGCGTAGGGGAAGAGCCTCTTATTAAAGGAAGCTAGGTCGGAAAATACGACTTCATCATTCAAAATTTCGTATGAGTCTTCCCCGAGGAAGGTATCGTATTTGAATCTGGTCTTCTCCCTTGTTATGTTGAGGTGAATGGGGACTTGGCCCTTCTTGAGTTGATCTGCTATCGAGCCGTATATTGGGCTCCCGTCTATCACCTTCAGGGCAAGCATGTCCTGGAGGCTTATGCCGCAGTCCTTCGTGAGCATCATAAACGCCCCGTGCCAGGGCATATACGCTAAATCTATGACCTGGGCGAGCTCCTCCTTCGAGGGGATCTTGTATTCCCGAACAGGACTCCCTGAGGGGATGTTAACCTCTATCATCGGGTGATAATTCGAGGTGTAAAGGCTCTTGACGGCGCCGATAGCGGTGGCGATTGTGTTGCTTGAGTAACCCTCCTCCCGGAGGTAGTCGGCGAACTCTTTCAGCTTCTCCTCATGCCTACGGCGGGTGAATATGTCTTCGCTCCTCGTGTCTATTGCTCTCTCTGCTATGAGCTCGTCAGGGGTCTGCCCGCAGTAATCGCAGAAACGCCTAAGATATATGAAATATGTTTCCCTGGTAGACTCTGAGACTGCTCTTCCCTTCTTTGCGCTTATGTTGGTAAGCATGCGTTTTATGGAATCTTGAGAGCCTAGGTCAATCTGCAATTTATTTTGCCTCCTTTTTTAGTAATTCCACGGATTCTGCTGGAAGAATTTCACTACAGAATGCATCACCTTTCATAGCTCTGAGCCTTATGTTTTCACTGGCTTCAGCCTCACGTTTAAGATCCTGCATATGCCGTTGCCAGCAATCGAAGTCAACTGGCTTATATCCGAGGCATTGAAGTGAAACATCTTCCTCTACAACTTGAAATGCAGGGAACATCCCACCCATATTTGCACATAGTAAGAATGGATTTCGATTCCAAGGATAGCAACCATTCAACATGCACTTTTGGCAGTATTCAGCGTAGAATGGTTTAACGGGGTACCTCTTACTCATTATCTTTCATTCCCCGTAGAATCATGTAGCACCTGGCGTACTCCACGATCCTTTTTACCAGGTCGTCATCGGTCTCGCCCTTATGCTTGAGTCTCCTAAGGACCGCGGCGGTCTCCTCTTTGATGGATAGAAATGTCACTCTTTCAACCTCCTTAATAGCCCGTCATCTCGGATTTTCCGTCGCGTTCCCTCACGATAGTAACCAGAATTGTATAGATCCTCGAAGTGTTCTTTCATGCCATCGAACATTTCCTCAGCTTTTCTAGTCAGGTTTTTCAGGTATTTCTCCTGCTCATCGTGTTCTTGGGCTAGCTTGTAGCCAGCCTCTATCTTGGGTCTGAGCCCTTCGATCTGCTTCCGTAGACTATCCATTTGGGACTCAATTTTGGAGAAGTCAGCTTTGGGGGTCGGAGGCTGCTTTACTTTCATAGCCAACTTGAATTTCTCTTCCATCAGCCCTTCAAGGTATAGCAGACATCTGCGTGTATCCTTGTCGAGTCGACCCAAAGCGTCCTTGTATTCTGACCTATTGGTCATTCTTCATCCTCCTTCGCGCGCGATAGAATTATAAGGGTGGTAGGGGAAGGATTTGCACCTTCGACAAGGATTTCATGGCCGGCCACGACTATGATTCCTCCCCTTCCTCCATCGGCACTAGGGCAATAATCTTATTTGGATTTGGACTTCCAAGCAGAAGCGCCCTCCAAGGAAGCTCGACGGTCATTGAAGCATCAACTTCGTACTCCTTGACTTCGTACTTCATGAGATCAGGAAAGATGGGAACCTTTCTGGGCACAACCGAAGGCCCCTCTACCAATAACTGAAGCGGAGACCCATCCTTAAACTTCTCAAATAGGGGACCCAGAACAGTGAACATCTTCATCAGCTGCCGCCTGCTTGGAGGAAAGGCATACCGCTCCCGATAGATGCGAATATTGCCAGGATGGGCTTTCCTGCAGTAGAGCTCGCCGTCCATGTTGGCGACTACGTGGCCACAGTTTATGCCCCGATCCTTACCAGGCTTCCTGAAATTCTCGCAGACACCTGCTGAAATGCAGTTGACCTTAACATTGAACTCGGGGTTTGGGCCCTTAACATGGATGGCCTTTAGCTCCTCCTGCCCGTCTATGCACTTCTCGCAGACATCGGCCCTGAGCTCGGAGCCGTCATACCTGAACTCGGCCCTGAGGCTCTTCTCCTTCTTTTTGACGGGGGTCCCACAGAAGCTGCAGATCCTCCCTCGGGAGACCTCTACCGGCTTGGCAACGTCCTCAAGGAGCTTCAGTCCCTTGTCGAGGGCCTTGTCCTTCTTCCGACAGTCGGGGCAGACGATGCTGATCTTCTCGGCGCCGTCATCCTCGGTTCCTCTCCAGTAGAGCTTGACATAGGTTCCCTTGTGCTTGCTGAGATCCTCCTCGCAGACGCTGCACCAATGTTCCCCGGGAAACTTAATTCCCTCCTTTGATACATGGTTTTGTCATAGTCAAAAACCTCTTTCTTTCTTTTTTACGGTTGAGGTTGACGCTATATTCTGGTTTCTTCTTACCTTTTCTAGGTCCACCGATTAGAGTGGGATGAAAACCAAGAGATTCTAGTATGGTCTTTATTACTTGAAGAAGTGCTTTATCGTGATTGAAGAATCCTGTTCTATTACCACTATTTGATCCATCTGCTTCGTAGAATCCTTTTAGGAAGGCTATGCCTCTTTTTTCGTCCTCTAGGAGCCATTCTTTCATCGATTCGTAGTCGAGGTTCAGCCACCACATGACGAAGGGTTTGTTGTTCCCTTGGACAGCGATCTGGGGGAGTACATTCCAGCCTGAGCGCCTGATAGAGCTTATCCGTGGCTTGATTCCAAGAGCTCGAAGAGCGCTCATTACTTCATCGACGAAGACTCTTTTACTGTTGAAAAATTGAATTAGGTAATGCTGTCGTCTAGGACCGTAGTAATAGAAGTTTACCCAGCCGTCGCCTTTGAGTGCCCCCAATAAGTATGCTTGAGCGGTCGACTCAGACACCTCCTCTAGTCTGCATTAGCCAATTTACGAAAAGGCCGGCAACGATCATTGCGATGGATATCTGGAATAATCTAATCCAGATCCACAGCCGACGCTTATATTCCCATGCCAATTTGTTTTTCCTCCTTCTTTGTAGCGTCGGGGATGCCTTCTATTTCTAAAACCTCATCTATTATTCCACCGAAGGCTGTATCTTCAATTACTTGACCAATTTCCCTTTCGGACCAAAATGTGTTTTCTGATCGGCGGCCACGGTTTCTGAGGTATTTTATTCTGATTTTCTTTAATTTGAGCACTTTACCTTCTCTCCTTTCCTTGGGAAGTACCATATTTCGTCAAATATGCCCGGGTTATCCACCTTCGTGCCATTGAAGACGCTGAGGATGAGCCTGACATTGTTGTTTTGTTGTTTGATTAATTTGTATCCTGTCAATTTTGGGCCGTCTCTTAGAAGACCGCTCCTAGGATTGATCTCGCACTCGATGATGTAGATCATTTGCCCGTAGGCGGTTCTGACGGCCTTATAATATTCAGCCATATTCCCCTCCTCCTTGAACTTCTCTATCTGGGGGAGCATGTGCTCGAATAGCGGCTCCGCCCCAAAGTATGCCTTAGCATTCTGGTCGTAGACCACGGCGCAGGCGATGTCGGCGTACATCCTGACCTCGGCCTGCGCTACTCTGCGGGCACCAAACATAGTCCCCTCAATATCCGTCCTCGTCTTGACATCGAGGGGCTGCTCTCGGATGAGTATGATATTGAGCCATTCGTCGCCGATGATCTCATTAAGAAGCTTCATCGAGCTGTAACGTATGAGGTTCTGGTGACCGCTGCTCCCCTTACGCCCACTCATTTCAACTTCTCACCTCTAAAGTAAAGTTATTCCTGTATCCACCTCGATGAAAGTGACTTTGTGACAATCTTGGAGAGTTCAGCAGGAAGACACATTTGACCCACGAGTTCCAATACATCTAACTTTGACTTGAATTTGAAGTATTTTGGAACCCGGAACTCAAATTTAAGAATTGAGTATCCCTCTTTCTCTTCTCGGGTGTAGCTCTCAAGGGCGACGTAATCCATCTGTTCGGGCCAATAATTAGGAATTGGTTTCTGTTTTTCACTCACTTTCCTTTCTCTCCTTAACCACTTTCAACCAACTGTCCTCTACCCACTTTCTATCCTTGACTTCCTCCAAGGGGTAGAACGATTCGAGCTTCCAAGTAGCCCTGAACAGGGTGTGGCAGTGGCTGCACTCGTATATCATATCCTCTAGCCTGTCGGGTTCATCCGAGTGGTAGTCAAGTTCTGATCTGATGGTCAAGTTAACATACTCGACTCTGCCATTCGTGTATTTTATTGCCGTATTGAAAACTGAATTGCACTTGGGACATTTTGTGGGAAACTTCAGTTTAATTTCCTCCTTAGCCAGGCGTCTACGGCGTCCTTCTTGACCTGGTATAATTCTACGGGATCCAGCCCCAGGGCCTCGCAGACAGATAGCTGCGTAGGACACCTCTTCTCAGGGCCACAGCACCCCGCGAAGTGACCGTGGCAGGTCGCCTCTAGGACCTTCTCGACCTGGTCCTTTGAGATTTTATCTGCCTCGGATAGTTTCTTGAGGTACAGATACGTTTCTTGCTCCTTGCGTCCCTCTTCGATCATCTCGTCTATGATGCTGGGCTTATCATTTTCAACCATTTACTTTTCCTCCATTGAGCTCAGAATATCAAGCAGAAGGAATCTATGGCACCGCTTATCCTCGGCCTTCTCCCAGCAGAGCAACCTTATCGCATTGCCCTCCGTGGATATCTCCTTCAACTGAACCAAATTCTGCCAGGATACACCTTGGCGTTTCATCTCGTCCTTGAACCTGTCGGTGTACTGCTCCCAAGTTATGTCGCTTGCCTTGTATTCTCTCAGCAGTCTCAGGCTGGGGGCGAGAGAGGGATAATGAATCATCTTATCGCTCTTGACGAAGAAAGGGTAGCTACTGGCCACGCATAGCTTCAATTCGTCTTCAGGATAGTCCTTAATTTTGGCGAAGTAGCCCTCAAGAATCGTCAATGACCTTCAGCCTCCTTCTTGATCGTTGAATCTGTGTCTTCGTGCCCGCAAGAATCACATACCCACTTCGTCACGCCAGGATTGAGTATCTTACCCCAACGGGGAGCTAACGTCATCTCAAAGCCATAGAGTCCTCTATGCGTGTCCTTACTACCACATTTAGAGCATCTAGCGAGACCATCCTTGATAGCCATCATACCTCAACCCCCAGAATCTCCAAGAGTTCTTGTGCGTATTCGATCTTTATCATAGTATTTGCATGAATCAAATCTTTGTCTAAAATGCCTACCATGTGAGTTAGGTTGCTCTTGATGGCTTCGAGTTTCCTTAGGAGTTCTTGTGTTTCATCAAATCGTTTCTGGGCTTCGTTTTCTACATAATCATAATCAGATTCAAGGCGTGGGATTACCTCGTCATAGTACGACTTCAGCTTCTCCAGCCAAGAAGCCTCAGCGAGGTCAAACTTCCTCTGTGCAAACTTGCGACTGAACTCACCAAAATGCACGCCCACCCAGTATCTATTTTCCCTAAAATCAGGCTTCTCTTTCAAGATGTCCTCAGCCATCAGCCCCCAGCCTCCACTCTGGGTTTTAATGGGAAAACAAAGCCACATTTACGACAGGCCACATAGTATCTCTCCTGTGGGTTTCCCGTGTCCGTTACAGCTTCGTATAGATCCCAGCCCTCTCTATGAAGACAACCCGCACAAGTAACAGGTACACTACCAATCGGGACTCTTGCCATTTTGGCCATCAGCCATCAGCCTCCAGAATCTTCTTTAACTCTAGTCCCTCAGAGCGAAAGAGTGTGATATTCGACTTATCTACTTCAAGATGGGGGTCAATATAGGTTTCAACCCATGTCGTGACGGCTTTGAGCGTGTCTTTCTGCTTCTGGTTTATGGCTCTAAGCTGCTTTATGACCATATCCTTAGTGAGCATAGTCATTCCTCGGCCTCCTTGTGAGGGGATACCCAGACCGCCCATAACCACGCACCTAGGCCAGCACAGCACATAAGAAGCATCATCCCCCAAAAGAGCCTTGGCAACTGCATCAGGCCGCAGCCTCCTCAAGGTAGCCTTTCTTCACAAGGGACTCTATGGTTTCCATGAAGTCTTCTACGCGAAAATCCCCGAGCTCGAAGCGCCGCGCCGCCAGTAGCTTCGGGATGTCCTCCTTGTCGATGCCCCGCTCGGCGCACCACTTCTCCAGGGCCTCAGCGAACTCGATGGCCTTAGGGGTGAGGGTATAGACTCGCTTGGCCTTACCTATCTTGTTACTCATGTTTCTTTTCCTCCATTGCACCATAGATGAGAAGACCGATGCCAAGTCCTGCAAGCAGAGAAAAGGCGGCAGCCCCTACCCAGCAGATGATTACCTGAGTTTGAGAGGCGGGAACATACTCGTAGACTGCTTCCTGGACTAGAATCTGGGTGCTGTGCCAATCATCAGAACCTGATGCAACGAGGCTGAAAATTAGTGTCGATGCCAGTATAGCCACGATCCAACTAAGTTTAACGGATGTTTTCATGTCTCTTCTTCCTCATTCAATGGGTGGATCTTGAACTCCTCTAGCTCAACGGGAGGCTCAAACTTGGCGCAAAAGCATACTGCATGATAGACACGACCATTTAAGGTGACTTGGGGAATGATCTTTAGTTTGAAGCTGGGGCACGTCATATCACATAAGTTTTTAGGGTCGAAGCAGCATTTCCGCCAAGTTATCTTGGATCCTCTTTTGGTGACATACGTGAACATGAACAGGGTATGCAGCTTTCTATCGTCGCTAACGGTCATTCGTCTCAGACCTCAATCCTTGAACTGGATGACTACCTCGGCCAATACTTTATCCTGAGATACCTCACCTGAGTAAGTTAGCCTTAGATCTGGCATCTTAGACTTCAGGTGGTCTAGCTCCCTGAAGAAAGTTCCAAGGACTTCAACGTCTGGAAGGCTTACCTTTAAGGGGCGATAGCCCAAATCGGTCATTTGCACAACCTTGGCACCTGAAAGATACTTAACGATACTCTGAAGCGAATCCAACAGCTCTATTTTCTTATGAGCCTCTAGGATGTTACCTCGATACGCCCCAACTGCTGCAATTAGTTGATTTCTCTCCGTTTCAAACGGATCCATTACTTCTTTACCCGTGTCGGTCTTCTCACTCATCGTCTCATTCTCCATTGGGTTTAAAGGGTATTAAGACCTATATATATTTAAGTGTGTAGTTATTAACCTATTAGGATATGAAGTCAAGCGTTGTCAAGCCAGGAGAAATCCGCATACTCAAAGCCCTTAAGGAAGAGCCTCTTAGCGACAAAGAGATCAAGGAGAAAGCAAGCCTTGTCAATTCCAATATCCGGATACGATATCTCAGGAACCTGTGGAAAAGTGGCCTAATTACCCGAGACATTGACACCCGAAAATACAGCATAGCCCCCCAAGGATTGGAGATGCTCCGCCTCGTTTATGAATGGAAGCTCGTTGAAGACAAGATGAAACTATTATTAGACGAAAAAGAAGTGGTTGACATTCCAGGGAGAAAAGTCAATGGGTAGTGGCGTGATTCCCCCTAACATGCGGAGGCAAGAAGAATGAAACGTAATCCATACTGGATTCCTGGTTGGACCTTCATTTCTAGGAATCGGATTTCTAGCCTTCCTAAAGAGGTTCAAGATAAGGTGAGGCGAAAAGGATCTTCATTCACGGTGACGCTGAAAGATCGTTACCATCTCTATGTAAATGAAGGTTTTCTCTTAGGTGGAAGTAGAGAAGTCACTATAGGCCTTCATCGGAGGTTTCGCCCTTCTAACAAGGAGCCGACAAAATGACCCGGAATAGAGAATATGCAAGTTGGAGAGGCTATGTGTGCCCTGGCTGTGGAAACTCGGAGATAGTAGTAATTGGGGCTATCCCGAAGTTCTGCGATGCTTGTGGTGCAGATTTAACAAACAAGGACGGATCGAAATGAGGACAATAGAGGAGATTCAATCAAAAATTAGTTTGCTCTGTAAACACAGAGTAGATAAGACTCCTGAGATTCAACGCAATTACGATTCTTCAATAAAGATCCTCAGATGGACTCTTGGTGAAGATGGGTCCATTCAAACACTAGGCTGGAGGGAAATGGTAGAGAAAACCCAGCATATCCTTGAAGATTGGCCCCGAGATAAGCACTCCGCGTTTAATACCCTCCATAAAATTCGGGAGATCGTAAATCCTAACAAAGTGCGGAGGCGAGCTGAAATAGGAGACATTCCAAGGGGAAATGTCAATAAGGAGGCCATCTCTTGAAAAAGGTACTCTTCACAGTCAGGCGTCAATACTTTGACACCATAGTCTCCGGAGAGAAGAAAGAGGAGATCAGGGCCGACATCCCGCACTGGAAATGGCTCTTAGGTGACGACCCGCCCGAGGAGGCCGTCTTCATGTGCGGCCCAAGAATACATCGCAGGCTTATCAAGAAGATATACACCGACTTTCCGGAGGTAATCTTAGGACGACCTGTGAGTGAGCAGGGTCGCAAGGATCTCCGTCTCGAAGGGAGGAAGCTGCCGCAGCCCTGTATCATCGTGGAGCTCGGGGAGGAGGTTGACATTCCAGGGAGAAATGTCACCTATCCTAACAATGTCTGCAAGAGGCGACAATAATGGTTCATAGATCACCGAAAAACTTGGGGAAACATGAAGAGCCATTGATGATTAAAATTAGTGAATATTTTAAAGAATTAGGATTTGAGACACATCCCCACTCTTCTTTGAATTTTGCATGGCATGGGATAGTTTCAGATGTCGATGTTCTCATGGTTAAAGATTCACTCTTATATGGCGTGGAAATAAAATCAAAAAAGGACGATGTAAAACGAGCAAATAGACAAATTGAACGACTATCCCACTATGTTGATTACTGCTATTTAGCAGTTGAGAAAATGCCTAAAAGATTGATTGAAAATGCTGGATTAATTATTGTGGATGATTGGGGAGTAAAAATAATCAAAGAAGCTCCATTAGTGGATGGATTTTATAAAAGGACATTCAGAACCTTAAAGCGTATTTGCTTCACTAAGATATTCAACACAACTCGATACGGAAGTAAACATGACGTAGTTGATTATATTTGGGCTATTTATTCAACTGAGAACTTAAAATCTCTTTTTCGGAAAATCCTACTCTGCTCTGAAAAGGACTGTTCAAAGTGTCCTCTTAGATCAATCGTACAGACTTCATTACTAAATAGGCAGGAGAAAAGAGAAGGGGTAGACATTCTCGATAAGAAAGTCAAGGGGGATAGTGTGAGGCTGAAGGCAGGTAAAAGAGAAGGTTGAAGTGGATTTGATGGCCAAGGAGTTGACTTACGATTCTTCTATCCTAATCCCTCTTGAGGAGCGAGCGGAGAATATTCAACCCAGCATCATAAGGCAAATGGGCTCCATCGACGAGAGGATCATTTTCAAGGTCTCGGACTATAGCACTGGCTCACTGAAGCACCCCCTCTTCATGATGGGGCCTAAGGGCTACGGTAAGACCTTCGCCGTCCTGAAGGCATTAAACCGGCTGATTCGGGAGTTCCCGAAGTGGCTGCCTGTGATGTTTGTGTATAAGAAGAGTAAGGTTTTCGAGCTGCTTCCTCCGACCTTTATTGCGGAACCAGAGAGCTGGGGAGAACGGCTGTCCCTCTTCGACTCCGATATTAAAACACTGGTAGAGCGGGCTGACCTCTTGGTAATGGATGACATCCACTACAGATGTGAGGCTATCATGGATGGTGAGGCTTCTCTCACTATCTTCATTGAAGATTTGAAGCTGATCTTGGAGCTTGTTGAGAATGGGAAGAAGGTGCTTCTTGTGAGTGAGGAGCCTCTCGCCTACTACGGCGACCTGATCCAAGACGAGGAGTTGGATGAGATACTCGCCCAGTACGGTCAAACACCGTATAGGCGGCTTGTCGGAAGGAATAAGATCAGGACGCAAATGGTAATCTCCAGCTTCGAGGTTCTACCAATTGAATATGAGAATTGGTCCAACCTCTTCATGACATATGGGTTTGAGGCAGAGGACGCGGTCCGGCAGATCATATATAACATCAGCGACAGGCCTCGGTTCTTCATAAGGATGATGCAGCTCTTTTGGGAAAATCGGGCGGCCTCTGTTCCAATAACCATTGAGGATCTGGTTCGAGTGGCTATTGAGAGGGGCGTAAAACCCTATGCGCTTGTGGAACCTATTGTGAGAACAAGTGGTCCTTTGCGGAGAGGCATATCGATGGAGTATATGAAGAAAGTCAATAAGAAGCTCTACCTCGCGATAACGAACTCGCCTTTCTACTCCATCAAGCCCAGCTATTTCGGTGAGGACTATTCTGGCAAGGAGGATACCTTGAGGTTCATAGGTAAACACTATGAACTCGTTGAAACTATATGCAGACATGTCCGCAATAGGATTGGAATGCCGCCCTTGCTAAAGCCGAGACAGAAGACGCTGTGGAGTGACCCCTTCTACGCTATGAGGATTCTAGAGGCGGAGGATCCGGGTGCAGTGTCAGAGGCCTTGCAGGCTGCTCTTGACATATATGACCCTAAAATCTACAGGAAAGAACCAATAGAGATAGTAACAAAAAGAAGAGCAATAATAATGACACTGACCAAATTCTGTTACAGGACTCCAGTTATGTCGTACTTCCGGCTGTGCGACTACCAGCGCGGATATGAAAAGATTCCTGAAACCAAGACAAAATCTTGGAAGTATTGGAAGTTGATTAATCCCCGATCTCACAGAAGAAACTACATTAGACACTCCCACCTTGATAATATCTACCTCCTCACAAGACCTTTCGAGAAGGCATTCCAAGATCTGACCGAGAAACATCAGCTACTTCCGACACTTAAAAAACATGATTATAGAGGCCGTGGACGACTTTTCACTGACGAGCAGCTTATCGAACTCCATGAACAGGGGTTGAACGATAGAGAAATAGGCGAGAAGCTTGGGTCAAATAGAGTTACAGTAGGTATTCATAGAAGGAGGCTCGGACTCGAAGTCCAGCGCCCTAGACGCCGGTTCACGGACGAGCAGTTTATCGAATTATATGAACGGGGTTTGAATGATAGAGAAATATCCGAAGAGCTTGGGGTAAGCAATACTACGGTGTATAAACGCAGAAGAAGGCTCGGACTCAAAACCCAGCCTCGTAAACATAGGCACCTATTCACGGATGAGCAGCTGATTGAGCTTTATGAGCAGGGGTTAAAGAGTAGAGAGATAGCCGAGAAGCTGGGGGTAGCTCAAAGTACTGTGAGTGTTCACAGAAAGAGGCTAGGACTTAAACCATATTAAGACAGGTTTATATTCTTCTTCTTCTTTTTATTATTCGGATAACTATGTCGAACGTATACATAGAAAAGGACAGCTACAACAAGATCATACGGCTCGGAAGAGACCCAAAAGACTTCGTCAACGAGGCTGTTAAGGAGAAAATTGAAAGGGAGAAAGCCAAAGAGGCGGTTGAATGACTGAGAAGGAAAGAAAGTGGTATCATAAGAAATATGATTATGAACGCGATAACGATGGTGCTCGTATCTATAAGACTAACTATTGGAAGGTAGCGTCTGCTGTAACCTTAAGTCTAGGCAGTATACTGATGGCCCTATCAATTTGCTTAATGATAGGTTGGACAGTAAATGTTGGAGTGCCCGTCCGAAGGGAATTTATCAACTACATACGCTCAGCCGAGGATATGTATGACCCTCACGTGGTTATACAAACGTTAGAGCAAGCAATAGAAGGTGTCGAAGACCTTGGCTTAGAACCAACCGATAATGCAGCAATTTTCCCCTGGGATAAGAACTATAAACACACCCCGCAGTGGAGCATAGACCAGATCATGTCGGTTATAGACTACGCAGACAACTTCATCGAGTGGAAGGAACAGAGCTACAGGACGGGCGTCATAGAGGTTGCCGCCGACGTGTACGACGAGAAAATGTCTCATCTTAGAAAGATAACATCTTACTTAGACTCTAGTACTGTTGCCTACGCTTACTGTCTAAATACGCCCGGATGCCTTTGGTACGCATATGACTGGGCATTATTTGCGATAGGCATGCTTGTACTCCTACCCGGCGTGATCTTTGGTATAATAAGCTCAGATGAGTAAGGAGATGAAATCAGTGCCAGATATAGGTCACACAGATCTTATGGAGATTCACGCCGTCGTCACACCTACCGACATCCTCACGGCGCTGAAGAAGCACCGCGAACGATACATAAAGACGATGGACGATGTGAAGCGCATCTATGAGGCTCAGACTGAGCGGTACCGTGAGGCGCACAAGGAGTACACGCAGAAGGAGATCGACGGCGAGCTGACCGAGGCTGAAAAGAAGGCCAAGCCCGTGGAGCCCAAGATGCCGCCTGACAGGACGAAGACGTATGACCGCTACATCGCCCTGTACGGGGCCACTCGGTCGGAGCATGTTTACCTTTCTGAGCATCGCTTCGCGGAGTTTTTCCTTGACGAGTGGGACTTCATCAAAGCGCATGTCAGCCACCTCAGGATGCTGAGAGCAGGCGGAACAGGGACCTGGCTCGACGCGGGTCTGAGCTCCATAGCGGCGAACGCCCTTGTGAAGTACACCTAATCCCCCCCTTTTTTATAAATATAAATCGGTCTCCCAATCAGGCTTAACCATGTTTAAGCCAGGGGAGTAAAGCCTTATTTACCACTTCTGCCTTTTCTGCCAATGATGGTTATGACGATAGAGGACATAGTTAAAATGAATGTGGGAGGGCGAATAACCCTTCCCAAGGAGATAAGAGACAAGCTGGAGCTAGATAAATCCTCAAAATTCAGGGTTTTACTAGCTGGAAGGCGAATAATCCTAGACCCGTTCCCCCTTCCCCCCACATTCAAAGAACCCTGCCGATTCGGAGGATTCTGCACAGATAAAGAACTCTATGAAGACTGCATCAATGACAGCCGCATAAAGAGTAACTGGATGTGCTGGAGGGACGGAATACTTCTGAAGGATGAGGAACCATTGTAAGTAAAAATGAAGGAGAGGGAAAAGTAAAGTGATAGACTGGCATAAAGTTCCGATATGGCAATGGGTAACATTGGCTCTAGGGCTAATAGCTATTGTGTGCATGACCATCAGCCTCTATTTGGTATCAGATATGATACGGATAATAAGAGAACTGAGAATGGCTCTGGTTTGAAGGAGGAAAAGTAAATGACCAATTTCTGGGAGAATTTCAAGCAGGTGCTGGAAAGGAAACTACGGGGGGTCCAACTTGAAGACGTTTCAGGAGATATTCACTTTGGAAAAAACAAGAAAGCTTGGAAATCCTTCAAGGAAGCCTTCAATCCGAAAGTCAAGGTGCCAGACTACCTCGAAACGAGCAGAGAGCTCTATGAAACAGGGGAACATATCATCAGTGGGATCAAGTTCGGCCTTTTCGGAGCAGAAAGCCCGAATCCACGATGGGTTGAACCTACTAAAGAAGAGAGGGAGAAAGAATGGGCGGAACGAGAGCTCATTCATGAACGCGTTGCGATATTACTCTGGGAGATGGTAGCGAAAGGGTTATTCTCCTTTGACAGGGAGAAGGTACAAGCCATTTTCCATTCAAGGGGGTATGACTGGGACTACTTCTATGGTAGGGCATTGACTATGTTCAGTGAGGCTGAAGTGAAAAAGGCTGAGGGCTGAATCAGTCTCCTACTCAGAAGGTGAATGGTAATGAGTAAAATTATATTATCAGAAGAAGACCGCGTGGAACTTGTTGATCTATACAAAGAAGCACAGACTACACCCGTTATTGGCTTTTCTATGCGACAGATGCTTGAGGGACGAGATTTAGCTTCGTTGGCTTGGGATCGGGTTCGGAGGAAGATGACTGAACTTGGTGAGAAATATGAATATGACCCTAAAATATCAGCAATTAATCAAAAAACAGGAGAAGTTTCTCCTACTAAGCTGACGGCGAATCTCAGGATAGTTAAGCGTCATGAGGAGGCTGAGGGCTAGTGAATAATAAATTCAAGCTAAAAATCTTGCTCCAACTACGCGCGCACGCAAATGAGTTAGCGGATGAATCTAAAAAGTTGAAGGAAAGAATAGATGAACACAGACAAATCAGGAAAATACGGAGGAGAAGCTGAGGGAGGAAAAGTAAATGTCAAGAAGAGTGAAGAACCGTCTTAGATTGATGAGGGTCTTAGCTCAGACAACCCATGAGGATAGAGTGGAGCTGGATAGGCGGATCGAGGAGAATACAGGGAAATACTGCGACGATGGGGTGGACGAGCTCTCGGACGAGGAGATCATGGAGCTTCTGAGGCAGATATGGGAAAGGAAGAAGAAGCCATGGAAGAAGAAGCCGATAGCGGCGGTGGTCTAAAGATGAGGAAAAGTAAATGACACCTGAAACCGCAAAGATTCTGATGGACGGACTCATTAAAATAGTCGCCATAGGCGGGCTATCACTAGTCTTCTATGCCACCTTCAAAGGCTTCTTCGGTGGATACAGTAAATGAGGCAGATTCCATCGGGTTTAACCTCATGATATCCCTCCGTGGAGACCCCCCATTTCAATGGGGGGTAGTTGACTTAAGAAAGGTCGCGCCGCTTAGACGGGTGGCGCGCGTGGGGTCAGGTTACTGCACGGGCTTTTATCCATGCAGCATAAATTCTGCCTACTGTTTCTGTAGCAAATAGAGTCCAAGTGTATGTGCCGGCGGGTAATTCCTCACAGGCTTCTAACTCCCAGAGATAGGGTTCTGCGTTACAGAGTTCCCCTCCAAATGTAATTATATTCTCTTGGTCTACAACGCTAGTGCCTATCGGTCTCTGAATATCAATCCTGCCTGAAGCATTACTGTCGCAGACCACGGCAGCCATAATCACGACTGCAGAAGGTGCGGTCAAAGTTAATGTCACCTGTAAAATCGTGTCTAGTACGTTGTATACGCAGCATAAATTAACTATGTTAGTAGCCGGAATCCCTATATCAGTACTTAAATCAGAATCGCCACACTGGCAATCCTCATCAACCTCAGCCTCAACCCTGACATGATGAGCTGATGACTTACGTCCTAAAACGCGTTTATAAGCCTGAGCCATTTCATTCGCCATTTTAATAAATGGCTGACAACTATAAAATATTGTTTGTTATCCCTTGGTTCGGGTTTAACTTTATTTAAGCTGTGTTCGCAATATAAGTGTAAACATATGATTACCTATATGAATTATACGCGAGCATTCATTTACCCCGCAACCCAAAGTAAACTAAGGATGAGCCCACCGCCAAGGGAATAAGTACTAGGTGCAGTGGAAGAGGCTTGAACACGAATCCTAATATCCAGGGTGCGCCTGGAATCCAATCAGGATCTATGGTCATGACCCCCCTGCTTTCTAGAGGATTATTTAAAACGTCATACCCATTAAAAACGTAGAACCCGTCTTTTTCAACGCTGTAATAGTGGGATCCAGCCTCGATGTTTGGGAAGATACATGTTCCATCCGAGCCTGTGTACTTTACGTCGCCGTCTAGTGTGCATTTTACGCCCTCTAAGGGAGTTTCAGAGTCTAAGCCTGTTACAAACCAAATATCAAACGGCATGATTCACACTGAATATAATTAAGCGAATAATTCTTTTTAAGTTTATATTATCTCATTCCGAGGGTGATCCCGCCGTATCCCAGAGTCAGTTTCACACCAGCCCTAGTGACTTAGCTAGATTCAATAGGCCGAACATTACGGAAGTCATACCGGCGCTAAGAGCGGCCTCTGGCTGATCCTGTGTCGCCAGATGTATACTATATAACCCTGCGCCTATGCCAAACACAGAAAGCAAAAGCGATAGAGCAGGATCATACTCTTTCGGCGTGGCTAAGGATACACCAGTCGCGGCAGTGGCCGCAATTATCAAAGGCTCGTACATCGACACCAACTAATATTTTAATCCTTAGACATATAATTCTTTATTGAATTAGCTTTGAGGGCCTCAGTTGTTATCCCAGCCCTTAACGAGGAGGATTTCATAGGGAATTGTCTCAGATCCATCAGGGCTCAGACGGTGCAGCCAGCAGAGATAATAGTCGTGGATAATGGGAGTACGGATAAGACTGTTGAGATAGCTAGGAAATATGCTGATAAGGTTTTGATTCTTCCTGGTCTCTCGCTCAGGGATATGAAGCAGTTGGGCGTCGAGGCCGCTAAGTCACCGATTATCGTTACCACGGATGCTGATACTGTGGCTCCTCCTGAGTGGCTTGAGAAGCTGTTGAGGCATTTCTCAGATCCAAATGTAGTCGCAGTGGGGGGCCCAGCCAGGCCTCTTGAGCCAGACACTGTTTCTGACCTTTATACGAAGGGTCTGAGTGCGGTCGCCCAGGCGGGTCTACTTTACGATGCAAACATGGCCTTCAGAAGGGACATAATGCTCAGGTCTGGGGGATATGCGCGTCTTAAGACAGGTTGGGACTGGGATCTATCTTCTAGGCTGCACAGATATGGGCGCGTTGTTTATGATCCTGAGGCCTATGTCTACACGGATGTACCATTCAACAGGCAGCTTGAGTTCGCCGCCATAGCCACAAACGCAGGGATACTCAGTATTGGCATTGCGACGAACACTCCTATAGCCATCGGCTTGGGCTCTGGCTATTTTCTCGCCACCCTCGGAACAGCCATCGACAATGTCCCTGATGATATCCACCATAGTCAGCTTGCCGTAGCTGGTCTAGCGCTTACAACAGCCATCAGAGGCTCCATGTCAGATGAAACATACCGATTTCTCATAGGTCTTTTCATGGGAATATTGGGACACCATTTCATCACGGAGGATATATTCGACCCTGTTGGGGCTAGAATAACTGGGTCTTTCCTGCTGGGGGTAACATTATTATTAGCTTCAACCTAGGAATGATTGAAAATGTCGCTCACACCGCTCATGCTCGATTGGGACCAGAGCTTCTCTATGCAGGCAAACGTGACTTCGCTGGGGCCACAGAGAATAGTGCTCAAAGGCTATATCACAGAGAGGAGGCCGGATGGGCTGTACGCCGCTCCTCTGCTTCCCCAGCTTTTCTATGGAGCCGATGGAGCTCAGCTGAGTTCTTGGAGGCAGTACCTCCCCACGGCGGGCTCTCAGACGATTCTATCCAGGTCTGGGGGGCAGCCTTCTATTCCAAAGGAAGAGCTTTTCTGGCGACGGGTTGGGGATAGGGTAAGTGCGGTGAGGCCTAGAGTCGGGGTGTATTCCGTTGGACGGCGTATGCCTGGCTCTTTGCAGCCTCTCAGCCAGCTCGTCCTCTCCACAGGGGTGACGGAGAAGGGAAAAATCTATGAGATTCACATAGATACAGATGGGATTCCTGATCCAGGTAAGGCCGTCAATGCACTTATGGTGGGTTTGAGGAATCAGGGCGTGCAACCGATCTGGGCCAGCGCCGACGCCAAGACAATAAGGCTTCAGATAGCGGGATCTCCCATGTCATGGCCAGTAATCTTAGGCCTACTGCCTTCGGTACTCAGCCTAATGGGGATAGCCGTCATTCTCATATCCGTCTACTTGGTATTTGCGGCAATTCCAAGCTGGATTTGGGGGCTACTAGCCGTCGGAATCATGTTTCTAACAATCGTCCCAGCCATACTTTCTAAACCAGAAAGGAGGAGAAGATAATGTCACTGTATTCCCAGACATATGAGACCCCTTGGAGCTATAACGAGGAAGAAGCTGTAGTTCCGTTAGCCAGTTTTAATTTTACAGTAACTGATGCCATCACAGGGAGTCCAATAGAGGGGGCACTCTGCATGATATATGCTGGATTAGACGGTACTGGAGATGCAGACGGAGGATATACCGATGCTAATGGTATTTTTGGCATTGATGCAGAGTGGTTCGCACCCAAGTCTTGGGGTGCTTCAAAAGAAGGATATCTGCGAAAAGTGAGTAATCTGGTAGTTTCAGATATACGCGTAGCACTTGAACCCACTACTGTGCTGTATACGGTGCGAATCTTCGCTGGGACAGGGGGTATAACAGATCCAAGTGGGACATTAACCGTGGTTCCTAATACCCAGCTTACGGTAACAGCTATTCCAAATAGCGGATATGAGTTTGACTACTGGGTGTATAAGGGAGAAAACGTAGGGAGTGTAAATCCACTTACATTCCTCATTGATAGAGATGCCATAACGATAACGGCAATCTTCAAGGAAGTGGTTGAGCCCCCACCCAATGAAGAGCCTCCGAATAATGAGTGGCCTCATACTGCGATAATTCATTTCAGCGGAAGGTTGGCTCCTGGCTGGGTTCAAGAGGCAAAGGATTCAACTCCAATTAAAAACGTTGATCTAACAAAACTACTAGGGGGAAGGGTTGATTACGCTCTTAAATATGAGAGTGGAAAACTGCTGACAGGTATAACCCTTTACATTTACTGGAACGAGGAGTTAATGGCCACAGAGGCTTTTCTGATCGGCCAAGTGGGAAAAACTATTACGGGGACCTTTAACCTCGGAATCGCCCGAATAAGAGCTACGAATGTCCTTACAATAAAAATGAGCCAGGCCCCCCTCGGCTATAATGTTTGTAGCTTCGACTGCCCCACCGTACTAGGATTCAGTGAGGAGCCGGATCAGCCGCCTAGTGGAAAAGATTGGTGGGATGCATTCCTTGAGTGGCTGGATAAATACAAGTATTGGATAGCCCTTGGAGTGGTAGGCGCAAGCGTCCTATTAATGTACAGACCGGCCCCTGTCATAATATACCAGCCTCCAGGTAAGAGAGGTGGGTGAATATGCCTAAAGTCTCTGGCGTAGTCGTTGAAAAATGGACTCGGCGACCCGTCCGAGGAGTCACAGTAAAGATTGGGCACTACATCAGTCTGACAGATGCTATGGGGCGCTTCAGTATGGAGTCCCCACTCGGACCAGTCCAGATCAGCTTCACTCATAGGGATTTCCACCCAGGTATCATGAACCTAAATGTCGTAAGGGCGATTGATATCGGCGTAATAGCCTTAGACTCGAAGGTGGTAGCCCTTTGAATATACGCCAGTTGAGAAAGGAATTAGAGCCCCAGCTCCTGAGAAGGCCGGGAGTAACCGGCGTAGGCAATGTGGGCAACACCCTCCGCATATATGTCGAAGGAACAGAGATATTCCCATCGAAGATAAATAACTTCCCCGTCGAGGTATTCAAAACAGGTAAAATCGTGGCTCTATCACAGATGGCCGATCCCCTTCTAACCATCTATGAAAAGGAGCCCGAGGTAGGCGTCCCGTGGATAGTCCCAAAAACATCAGTAGACCCCCTCAGAACTGGAAGATATAGGCCAGTCCCCGGGGGCGTATCCATTGGGCACAGCCTCGTGACCGCGGGAACGCATGGTATATCCCTCAAATTCTTGGGTCTGCCCTATGGACTCAGCAATAATCATGTGCTCGCGGCTGGGTCTACCAAAAAATTTCCGAGAGCAAACATAGGCGATAGCATACTACAGCCAGGAGTTTATGATGGAGGAACTCTAGCTGATGCCGTGGGGACTCTACGCTGGTATATGCCGATTGATACGGGAGGGCCTAACTTGGTAGACGCGGCAATTTGGGAGCCGTCTTCCCCCGATCTTATGAGTGATGAAATACTGGAGATAGGGTTGCCGAAGGGCGTATCCACTGTGAAGGTGGGCGATATAGTCCAGAAATCGGGCCGTACAAGCGGACACCTGACGGCTGAGGTAATCGACGTGAATGCCACCGTGAGTGTCAGCTATGGAAATTTTTCAGCCGATTTTCATAACCAGATAATAACTGACCTGATCGGTGACCCTGGAGATAGCGGCTCAGCCGTGCTCGATATGGTGGGGCCCAACCTTGTGGGTCTCCTCTTCGCCGGATCGAGTTATGTCACCATCCACAACCACATAGGGAACGTATTAAACGCTATGGGCGCCACGATACCACCGATTCAACTCGGTATGCCGGTTGCCGTGCCATTCTTGCTGAGCAATGCGATTTTGATGCTGAGTCTTCTATGATAAGTAAACTCTTTTAATACCGTGAATGCTATTTTTAATAGAAGTAGAATGGTCACACTCCTACCGAGCACGGCGACTAAAAGCATAACCGTCCTAGAACGAGAAATCGGAACCACGCTAACGATAACCGCTCCCAGTGAAGTCCTCGAAGGAGGAGCCTTCGGCATAAGTGGGTATCTCACAAGGGACGATACAGCAGCAGGCATACCAGACGCTACTGTAACCCTTAGATACAATGAAACATTACTAGGATCAGATACCACAAGCGTTGAAGGTCACTACCTGTTAACAGGATGCATCATACCCAGTATAGGAACATTTACCCTAGAAGCCTCCTTCGCGGGTATGACCGGCCTAGCAGCCTCTCAGGCCTCCAAGGGAATATCGATAAGAGGGTTGGAAATCCTCGATCCTATCTGGGCTATTGCCTCCGCTGCCTTGGGCGTAGTACTCGTGATGCTGGGTTACTCGAAGTGACGGAGACATGGTTGAAGTCATATTCGCGTTCATTAAAATTGTGGATAAAACGGGAGCCCCCGTTGGAGGCGTCAAGTGTACGCTCGATGGCGTTGTGGGGTACTCAAACTATGACTTCGGAGTCTGCTCTTTCCTCGATGTCTCCCAAGGAGCGCACACCTTCTCCGTTGAGCTTCCTAAGGGTATGATTCTTCTCACAGGAAAAGATCCCCAAGGGAGACCCTTAGCTAAAAGTGGGACTACCGTGATAGAATATGTTCCCATACCTGGAGAGCCTTGGCCAGAGGATCAACCTTGGATGATGGCCTTCACCTTCGCAGAGATTCCATGGTTAGCAGTTACAGCTTTGCCCGCCGCTCTAGGAGCCGTAATTGTTGGCATATGTACTGCACCAGTGGCTAAAGTATATGGTTGGTGGCGTTGAATACCCTGTTCGCGAGCGTGGACTGCTGGATCAATAGTAAGTTGGAGACGCGGACATAGATGGGAACAGATGAATGGACATATCACTCGACTTACCGAGGCATCGTCATACAGGTATATACCGAGTCCGCGACAGGAATAACGACCTACGCAGCTTACACTGACACTTGGGTCATATCTACATCGCTTTCAGCAGTCGAAGGTGCGATAGATGATTTTCTCGGACCCGAAGAGCCACCCGAGCCATATTGGGAATACCATTCAACCTATCGAGGCATTGAAATACAGGTATGGATGCCAGATGGAACCCCCTTTACCGCCTACTTTGACGGCAGTTGGCACACAGCAGCGTATCTCTCAACGCTTCAAGCCGCAATAGATGATTTTCTAGCCGAGGAGCCTCCGCCCGAACCCCCTCCAGATTATGATGGAGTGTACATATACCTCCAGCCTGCACTTGATGGAGCATTCCTTGAGCTTCACGACAGGTCCTTCGGCGGGGACGCCATCGTTGACACTACCAATACCGTTGACGGGGTGGCTTTCTTCGATGGATCCCCCTACCCTGACTTTTACGCCTACGAGGTAAGATTTCCCCCTCAAACAATTGGCGGCGTCTCATATCTTGAAGCCCTTACGCCTTGGTTTAACTTCGCAGATCCCCGAGAATATACCCTGACCCTACAAGAGGCAGTGGTTGTAGATGGCCACATAGTCATCGTCAAGTATTGGATCGATGGTATGGCTGGCTGGGAAGACCTTGAAGTGTACCCAACCAAGGCTAAGGTTGGAGATGAGATTCATGTTTATGTGGACTGGGTAAACGACGGTTCCGCTGCTGCTGTGGGGCATGTCCTTGCACAGTTTAAATCTCCAGCGTTTTATGTATATCGTCCTGACGCGGTTTTAAATCAGGATAAATCTGCTAATCCCGGCGGTGGCTGGGCGGTTCAGTTTGCCCCTGTTACCCTCGATGAGATCGGCTCCTGGGAATTTTATGGACAGTTAAAGCTGGATGGCGTACAAGTTGACTTCAAGAAGTTCACATTCGCTGTAGAGGCCCCAGTGGGAATACCAACCACATTGACCTTGTCTGCTCCAGATATAGTTGGAGTTGATGAGAAATTCAATATTTCAGGCATACTCTACGAGACAGAGTCCGGCATACCGATACCAAATCAGCCCATAAACCACAGCTACAACGGCAGAAGCCTAGGCAGCTCAACAACCGGAGTCGACGGCGACTACCTAAAAGAGGTATCAATACCAAAGGCTGGCACTTGGACTATAAAATCTGATTTCCTAGGCACAGAAACACTGCAAGCCAGTAAATCAGAAGCAGACGCCATCGTAGCAGCCTCGCCTCTAGAAGCAGCTATTGCCATAATCGCCTCCGCAGCCACAGGACTGACTATGATCGCATATAGCCTAAGCTGAAACAGGGGGGCCCGTCGCCACTCATGGCCTGCAAGCAGGTTAAAACGACAGGCGTAGGTATCTTCTCTACCTCCTGCGCGGGCCCCGGGTAAACGATTCATTTTATCTGGGACAATCATTCTATCTGGGACAATTCAAAAATACTTATATAATTCGCCTCTTTACCCATATGCGAGGAGTAAATCAGCCGTTTCTCTCGTAGATGCCTAGGCTGACCCTCCTCAAATTTTATATGCTATTAGAGCGAAGCTTTTTTAGGCATCTACCAGAGTCGAATGGACGATGACCAGAAACTACGACCCCCAACAGGGAAAATGGACACTGACCCACCGCGTAAAGCGTGAAATAAAACACCACGGAGGCGAAATGCCCGTCAAAACCCTCCTCAACCAGATGAGAAGGCACGGCTACCTCAAGGAACCCCTTCGTAGGCAGCTGGGTCTCCTCGATGTCGATGTCGTCGACGGTATGGCGAGGCTGAGATAATGGCCGAAGACCCCTTACTCTCAGAAATTAGGAGAATTATAACGCCCCTCGTTACTAATCCCTCGCGGAACCTTGTCCTAATTGGAATAATAGTAACGCGTGATAATAATAATAATAATAATTCTAGAATAGATAGAGAGAGAAGAGAGAGAATAGTCACGAGCCTCGTTACAATTGCAAACTCAGATATAGGTGGACGCATTTGCCGTTACCTTCTAATGAAGGGGGCTACCACTCTTCCAGAGCTTGTGGAGATCATACCTACCAGCATACAATCAGCCGCCAGAATTATCAAGAAACTTGTACAATTCGACATAGTAGAGCCCAAGGGCCTCGTGGAAAGGCCTTACAGAAAAATAAAACAGCCAGGACCAAAAGTCCGCATATTTATCTTGAAAGGAGCAGACCCCCAAGCAGCCATCGACGCCCAGAGAAGATATGCAGAGCTCAAGCTAATCAAAACCAGCACGACAACCGATCCCATAAGACAGTCCCAGCTCCCCGAAGCCCTCAACCTCGCCAAGATCTATATGGACGACAGAGGCCTCAAGACCATACCAGACAGCAAAATCCTCACACCCATGCTCAAAACGCATGGAGTCAGAGTCAACTATAGTCAACTACTCACAGCACTCACCAAGGAGGGATACAGCGCATAAATGGACGATTTCAAGGACGCTAAGAGCCTCTACGAGGAGCAGCGTGAAAAGGGCAAGGTCTCCAGGTGGGAGCCTCCATTACCCGGAGCCCCTGAACCTGTGCCCAGTCGCCGCGGGGTAAAGCGGCCCGTGGACATCCCCCTCCAAGTATGCGAATACTATGCCTCTGGAGGCTGCGGGCCTTCCAAGGAAGCCGTCAAGCTGGGGCTGGCCAAGACGATATTCCCATGCGGTGGCATGATCCCTCCTTACTGCGCGATCCGGCAGAAACTCATCTCCGGCAAGACCATCCAGGAGGTATGCGCAAAATGATAACTCCAGAATTGTCTATTGATAAAATAGTTATTGGGAATCGATTCAGGAAGGATCTGGGGGATATAAAATCCCTCGCTGAAAGCATAAGCGATATTGGTCTTCTCCACCCTATTGTCGTCGATGAAAGTAATAATCTAATAGCAGGTCGCCGTCGTCTGAAGGCCTGTGAAAGTATTGGCTGGGAAAAGATACCCGTCCACATGGTTTCACTGGAGGATTTGAAGAGGGGCGAGTTTGATGAAAACGCAATACGAAAGAATTTTACAGCTAGTGAAATGGTGGCAGTCAAAAAATATTATGAGCCAGAGGTCAAAGTAGAGGCTAAAAAGAGACAGGAAGAATTAGGGCGCACTCATGGTAAAGACCCTTCCGGTAAATTTCCAGAAGGGGTAAAAGGCGATACTCGGGATATTATAGCCAAGTTTGCAGGCGTGAGCGGAAGGACACTTGAAAAAGCTGAGGACATAGTGGATGCCGCTGAAGCAGATCCTGAAACCTTCGGGGATATCCTAGAGAGTGTTGATTCCGGTAAAACAAGTATAAGTCACGCTCACACGAAAATTAAGCGCAGACGAAAGCATATAGATCCACCATCGCTACCAGAAGGTATCTTCGATGTGATACTCGCAGACCCTCCTTGGCAGTATTATCTTCCCCTCAGGGGCGCCCCGGATGCGCACTATAAGACTATGCCCACCGAGGATATCTGCAAACTAGAGGTTGAAGGCGTATCGATACAGGAAAAAATAGCAGACGATGCCATTCTCTTCCTTTGGGCCACTAATCCCCAGTTGAAGATTGCCTTCGAGGTCTTGGAAGCTTGGGGTTTCACCTATGTCACAAATATGGTCTGGGTTAAAGAGAAGTGGGGCACAGGATACTACCTTCGGGGACAGCATGAGCTCCTACTTATCGCTAAGAAGGGCAAAATACCTCCTCCCATCGAGGAGGTCAGGCCTTCCTCCGTCCTGAATGCTGCCGTCCGTGAGCATAGTAAGAAACCCGACGAGATATACGATATCATAGAAACTATCTATCCAAACCGGCGCTACCTTGAGCTCTTCGCCAGGAATGGACGCGAGAAATGGGTATCGTGGGGGTTAGAAGTCGATGGGTAAATACGGCGAGGATCAACTCCAAGAGAGGCGGGATATGCCCATTGTCATTCAGTGGCTTAGGTCGAAACTTTCAATATACAACATACAGGACGCCAGCCAAAGACAGCAGAAAGAGGACGACATAGACTTCACCGGACATAAACAAAACGGAGACATAGTTACCTTCGAGGCCAAGATCAGGCGCAAGCTCTACGATGATATACTCATAGAGACGGTAAGCAATACGACGAAAGGCTCGCCAGGATGGGTATATGTCAGCAAGGCAGATGTACTCGTCTACGTTTTCCTTATAGATTATGAAATAGTAAAGGGCTTCATAATCGACATGAAAAGCTTGAAGGCCTGGTGGAAAAACAATGGTCGCCACAAGGGATATCCCATAAGATATGGAAAAACCTCAGATAGCAAAGGCAACCTACTCTACAAAACAAGGAATCACGCTGTACCTGAAAGAGATATACCCTCCAGCACATTCATTTACCACCCCACATATGGCTTGATTAATCCAATTACTGATGAGATCGATTCCAGCTATTTCAGATAGGGATTCGGCTCTCGCGCGCCCACCTCAACCATTCATATCGATAGTCATGTTTACCAGATACAGGCACTTACGCCTACCTCTCCCATTTTCACCTGCCTCTCCACCTACACGATTAAACATAAATTTTATATAGGTAAAAGCACCTTTTTAGGCTTTGATAGTAAAATGGGTAAAATAGCTACTATCAAGATATCCTCCGAAGCTAGGGATAGGCTAAGAGCCTTAAAGCAAGGGGGAGAGAGCTACGACGCCGTGATATGGCGTTTAATTAAAGAGTCCGAGGATAAAAAATGATATCACAAAGGCTTACAAAACCACCCTGCTCTTTGTGTGGATCCAAGAAAAACACAAACTGGCATCATCTGGTATATTCCCCCGTTCAGGTAATGATTCCCCTTTGCCACTCTTGCCATATGAAAGTTCATAAAAACGTTGGCTTTCCAAAGATACCGTGGAAGCACATTGTGCTGGCTCTGGAGGACGATGTTTATGAGAAGCTGAAGGAGCTGAAGGGCGACAGGAGCTGGGAGCAGTTCCTCGTTGAGCCCCACATAAAGAAAGAGGAGGACGCCTGATATGGAGTCGACTACGTGTCGGATCTGCGGCCGGCTTCTCACCAACCCGACGAGCGTCGCGCGCGAGATCGGCCCTGTCTGCTGGGCTAAAATGAAGAAAGGAGGAGGCTGAGTAGGTGTCCAACGAGAAGATCCCAACCTCGATGGAGATCGAGGTGACCATCACCGGGAAGCTGACCAGGGACGACACGGGGACGCCCCTGGGAGGGGTCCCCGTAGACCTTCATGTGGAGTTCGAGCCCTTAACGCCAGAGAAGTGGAAGAAGTGGATCAGGGAGGCTGAGGGCTGAAATGGTTACAAAAATAAGTGACCTTCCCACGATCGCTGGTGTGGTGTGTCCCAAGAAGACGGGTGAGATGAATAAGAGCGAGCCATGTAGTAGATGCCAACACTGGATGACTTGCATGGCCAAAATCATGGGCTACCTGGAGGCTGAGGGCTGAAAATGGAGCTTAAGACGATAATCGGAAAGGAAGTCCTCCTGGAGAAGCTGAGGGAGAATCGGGACCGCTACGTCGATACGCGGAAGGCGCTACTTGAGGTCTTCAAGAAGAAAGACAGGGAGTACCTGAAAGCACGTGCGGAGTATGGTGCAAAGATCTACGAGGGCACCCTGACTGAAGATGATGAGCAGCCGTGCTCGCCTACAATTCCCGTGGATCGATCTGAGACCTACACTATGTACATAGAAATGGTCGACAAGCACTGCGGCGACACCCTTGAAATCGACAGCGGCAACTTCAACAGGCTCTACATGGATAAGTGGGACTTCATCAGGGAGCATATTCGCGTTATGACGACATGGGCAGATGCGGATGCATCGCTTGCAGCAGCGCTCACAGCCTACGGAGGCGAGATCTAGTTGAGCAAACTCGTATTCGACCTGTCCAAGGAAGGGCTTCTAAGCGTATTCAAGCCCTACCAGATTGCGGTCATGCACGGCTTCTGGGACAAGGAGGAGCCCATGAAAAGCAGAGCCGTCTACGACTACCTTCAAGACATAGGCGGGGAAGCCGCCATGAGCAGAGCGACCGTCATAAACTTCCTTAACGCGATGGTGGACGAGGGATTCCTCGACTACGAGGAGGTGACTGGCAAGGGCGGATACCACCGGGTCTACAGGCTGAATGTCCTTAGCAGGACCGAGAGAGTCTTCAGAAACGAGATCCGGCTAAGATTCACTGATAGACTGAGGAATTTCTGGAAATCGGAGGACTGAGGTTGATGTCGGTGGAGAAGGAGCGCGTGAATATGACCTTCACCAAGCCCTACTTGGACTTTATGACACGCCTTGTGAAGAATGGTATGTACTTCAACAGGGGAGCAGTGATGATGGATGCCCTCCGGCTCCTCGCAAAGGAAGAAGGCATATCCATTATCCCCGAGGAGGCTGAGGGGCAGTGACGAGTTATAAAATTACTCTGCACTCCAAACTTGGGCGTGATGATCTGCATATGGAGCTATTGGAGCTTCATGAGCGCCTGAAGCTGTACGGCGTATGCGTTAATATGGAGTCCGAGGAGGCTGAGGACAAGTGACTAACGAAGCGCAGATAACTGTCCAGCAATCAACACTTGAAATCCTTGAGGAAATCCGTCGGCAGATGGAAGACTATGATGGCGTGATCAATCGTCTGATCGATTGTCATATTACGCAGATGTTCGGGCCGAATCCTCTCTGGAAACTCTTCAACATCGAGGATGTGGTCTGAATGGGAGAATACTACTTCGTAGTATGTCTGACCTGCAAGGTCGCCAAGTGGTGGGAACACGACCACATTCACCCCTTCCTTGAGGGCCACGAGGGGCATATGTTCACGATCATGACATCCGACACCCTAGAGGTATGGGAGGACTTCCGCAAGTGGTTCCTGACATTCATGGACTGGCCCGTGAAGGAGGAAGACTGATGGGCGGTAATGAAGTAACTGAGAAGAAGGAATTAGTCGTTAAGAGCCAGTCAGGTATGCTAGTTATCTCTAATGAGGTTGTGGATACCTATATGCAGGCAAGCCAGATGCTCACGAGCAAGTTCAAGGAGTGGCTGATTCCAGAGGTTGACTTCACCACGAAGATTTTCGGCAAAGGTAAGAGGCCGACCCTTCTTGATCCTGGAGCGGGTAAACTCATTGGCTTCTTCGCATGTAGGCCTAGACACCGTATTCTAGAGCGTTTCTACGATAAGGATGAGGAGGGCTACGAGTCTATCCGGTATGTGATAGCCACTGAGATTATCCAAGCGTCTACGGGGAATATTGTCGCTGAGGGTATAGGATCCTGTTCGAGTGATGAGAAGAAATACAAATATCGGTGGTTCTTCGGCAGTGAACTAGAAAAGATGGGGGTTAATCAGGAGGAGCGACATAAACTTCCGACTCGAAAAACTGGTGGAGGTTATACGCAGTATCGTGTTAGGAATCCTGAGATCCCCGACTTGGATAACACGATACTCAAGATGGCCTCGAAAAGATCCGAAGTGGATGGCTGTCTTCAGCTTCCAGGGGTGGCCGCGGTGTTCACTCAGGATGTGGGTGACTATAAGAAGCCGGAGGTTCAGCCGAAGGAAGTGGAGGTGGAGCAGGCCCCGGGCAAGGAGAAGCCAGCCGACTCCGAAGAGGTCAAGCGGATCAAGGCGCTGGCGAAGAAAGACTTAGAAGAGCGGCTCGTCAAGGAGGCAGAGAAGAAGCCACCCGAGGAGGAGAAGACTCACCCCGAAAGGTACAATGAGGAGCGGGTGAATGAGGTTCTCCGGCACATCGCAGAGCAAGACGATGCCGAGGAGCCGGAGCCTACGCCGAAAGGACGGGGTTTGGAGGTTGCCGTCCTGCCGACAAAACCTCCCGGCAGTGAAAAGGCTCTGGCACCGGAACCTAAAGAGGAGAAGCCCCCACATGGTGGGACCCCACGCAGCGTCGACGATGTGACAGCGAGGATCGCCTCCTTCCTTCCTGGCTGGAGTGAGCTTGTCAAGGTAACCGAATACCCAGACTACTACAGAGTCGGACGACAAAAGACGCTGGACAAGGAAATCGAAAACCACGTGGACGTCATAGTCTCCGAGATGGGCGGAGAATGGCACAACGACAGTAATTCTTGGCGGATCCCCAAGGAGGCTTAGGATCGTGGTCAACCTAAAGGAGATCAAGGCACAGGTCAAGGGCAACGCCATATGCACCGAATGCCTTATGCTGGTGGGCGACTGCCTCAACAAATATCCCAAAGTCTACTGTCCGGCGTTCAGATTACTAAAAAGGATAGCAGAGGACAGAGAATGAAAGTAAAAAGCGTATCAGACCTAGCATTTAACGTCATTGACAAACTAACAGACAATGAGGATCAGCTGTGGACAGCCCATCTTGTATTCGATGGCCACAATCTTACAGGCAACATACAGAAATTTATGAAACAAGATTGCGGGCTCTCATACGACGCTGTCCAGCGTATTCTGAAAACCCTTGTCGAGAAGAAAATTATCTTTCGTGAGCGCAGGGGAAAATATGCGCCGAACATGAAATTGGTCTTGGAACATATGCTAATCGAGTGTGGGAGGGAATCTAAATGATGGCGAAATTGGCTGAGCCCCTAAGGGTTTGTCTGGATTGTGGGATGGAAGCTACCAAAGAAGAGGACTTAAAGCTATTTTCAAAAAGTAAAGTATGTAACTATGGTAGAATGAACCTCTGTAGAAAATGTGATAATGAACGGCACAGAAAATATAATGAAGCCCATCCTGAACAGACAAAAGAACGTCAGAGAAAATATCGTGAAGCCAATCCTGAAAAGATAATAGAATATAACAGGAAACACTATGCAGCCAATAAAGGGAAATATAGAGAAAGGGCTAGAAAATATCGTAAAGATCACCCCGAAAAGGTAAAAGAAGCCACAAGGAAATGGCAGAAAGCAAACCCCGAAAAGGCCAGAAAATATCGTGAAGACAACCGCGAAAAGATAATAGAATATAATAGGTCATATTTTATAGCAAACCGAGAAAAGATAAATGAGCAGCGCAGAAGACGGTATGAACAAGACCCATTTAAATTCCGTTCGGAATACATAAGAAAACGATCCAAAACAAATGGGTTATCCTTCGATCTAACCTCAGAATATCTGGAACAACTATGGGATGAATGCGGTGGAATATGCCCGATGACAGGGAATCCAATGTTGAAAAAATCAGAACGCAATGATCCATTCGTAGTATGTATTGACCGAATAATTCCAGATAAAGGATACATCAAAGGAAATGTGCGTCTAGTTAGTCTTTGGTATAATACAGCCCGAAGTAATTGGGGAGATGATTTCACTCTTGAGATGTGTCAGCGAGTAGTAGAACGCGCATACTCGCCGAAGATGATCGAGATGCTTGAAGCAGAAGAAGGAAAAGGAATCTGAGATGGTCAAAGGATGACAGAGTCCGAAATCCTGGACGCGGCGTATCACACTTGGGGCCTCGTCCCCCAGATGCTGATGGTAGGCGAGGAGTCCGTCGAGCTCTGCCACGCCATTTTTAAGTGGCGACGGGCTCGGGCGAGGCTCAACAAGGTCGACGCAGAAATGGATCTCGTCCATCGGCAGGCGATCCAGCGTGCATTCGTGAAGGCGGAGGAGAAGGTCATCGACGAGGCGATGGATGTCCGGCTGATGCTACGACAGCTTGAGGTGATGCTGCCCGGGAAATACGTGGATGTCTACGAGGAGAAGCTTCAGGCGGCCGCGCAAAAGCTAAGGAATGCAGGAGTCCAAATATGAGGTTGGCAAAGAAGGAGACAAAAGAAAGTGACTGATAAAGAGTATAGGCGGAAGGCTCGAAACACCATGATCCTGACTGCTATCGCAATCATCACGGCAGTTGCCGTCGCATACTGGCTAGGGCGATATCTAGGAGGCTAATGGTCATTCCGCATAAGAGAATGTCAAAGAAGGGTAAGAAGAAAAGACGCAAGAAAAAGAGGAGAAAGAAACTTGGATGAAGTTGTCACACTGATCTCGAAAACCAGGTGCCGACACACATGCAAATGCACTAAGCCTAAGAGACAGGAAATAAACGAAAGACAGGGAGTATACGTTCCACCATCGCTAAAGGAATTTCAACCCGAAACACCTGTGACCATTCCTCACAAGAAAGAGGTTTTCTCTGATGGCTGGACGAGGTGGGAATGCCTCAATCCACACTGTGGCCAGATCAAGTTCACGAGAGGAGAAAAATTAAAGGAGATAAAAATATGAGACTCTGCAAAGGCGATAGGTGTCGGTGGTACGGCGACCCTTCCAAGTATGGAAGGAAGTGCTTCTATGAACCGAATTGCATTCTGGGGTGGATAGATGTTTTGGTTTCCATTATAAGGCTGAGTAAAAGAGGAAAATAAAATGATTGGAAGCGTTAGACCTGAGCCGCCTATTGAGACATTGAAACGTTATCTAAAAATAATCGAGGAAGGAAAACTCAATCTCTGGCTTTTCATCTACCCTCTACACGGGATTAGCATAAAACGCTGGGTCATGAATAAGCCTGAAAAGGAAATTAAATACGACATAGGATTCACATGCCCGGAAGGATTAACATCCGACGAAATGAGGTTTATAGCGGCAAAACTCGTTGAAAGAGCAGACTTTGCAGATTCCCTCCCTGCACCGGAGGAATCCTAAATGCGTAGGTTCACCTGCCCCTCTTGTGGTTGGACTCATAATTTCAGTCCTAAAGATAAGAGTAAATTTCCTAAAAAAGTTAAGGGTTTCACATGTCCCAATTGTGGCCACCGTCCCACAGAGGCCGAGCTTGCTAAGAAGAAGGGTAGGGGTCCGAAGCCAAAAGGGGAGCGCAGGAAACGAGTGAAGAAGGAAGTCGTTGAAGAGGTCCCCCGGGTTGAGCCTTCGCAATCAAATTTTGAGCTAGTCGAGTGGAAAACTAGAGATCCTTCCCACACAAACCCATGGGAACCTCAACATCCCGGGGCTAGGAATAATCGCCGAGGCGACTACACTGGTTGGCAGCTCAGGAGGCCTCTACAGCCGACGGATCGCAGCTTCGGAGAGGCCGTAATGAACTCTCAAAATATCCGACCATCTGCCCCAATACCCTATCAAAACCCTAGGAGTGAAGAAAAGCTGGAAAACAAGGAATACAGAGAGATAGATATTGAGAAACTAGAAAAGCACGAGAAGAAGCTGGCGCTTATGATCGTGCGCCTCGACAGAGTAGAAGAGAGGATGGGCGAGACGGTTAAGGAGCTAGATATCAGACTCACGGAACTCGACAGCAAGCTCCAAGCATTCTCAACCCTGACCTCCCATATGGAAAACATCCTAAAAGAACTCAAGAGAAAACTACCTCCAAGAAGGCCCCGACCATGAAGCCCAAGCGAGACAAGAAAACGTACAACGTTAAAGTCTACCATTGCGATGGCTGTGGCCACATTTTCCATACTGCAAAATCTGAGAAAATAGAATTTTGCAATAAATGCGAAGGGGGAAAGGTAAAGATAGTTGATCGCTACAAATCCAAGAGACTCCCAAGGGGAAGCCCCCGCCGAGGACAGCCCTGGCTTACAAGCGAATTATTTATGAAAGAGCGTAAGAGGGGGGTGATTGAATGATAGAAGAGAAGAGAGGCTTCACACTTCAAGGACGCAAGCACCAGCTTACCCTTACCGAACTCAGGACAAAGCTCGACGGCACACCGACGAAACATGTCCTAGCCGTCTGGGACGAGGGGAAAAGATAGCATGAGACATCATAGCGATAAGCGTTTGAAGCATGTCATTCGCGACCTACAGTACTGGCGAATATCCATCATAAGGAGTTTCGAGGAGGTAAACAAGGGACGCTACAGCGAGTCCCACGGCAGGGAGCTCAGGGAGAAGGTCAACAGGGACAGGAAGCTGATCCAGCACATCGACCCCCTAATCATAGAGGCCAGCGTGCTTCTAGAGACAGACCCCCCTAAACTCGATAAGATCCCAAGGGTCACCATCAGACGCTGGTAACTAAGCGAACTTACTATGCTTAATATTATTTATGTCAGGGTGACCTGGTGGCCACCTTTTTACGTTTCTCGACAAACTGGTCCACGAATGTCGGCCCCATGTAACCTGAGACCCACGTCATGATGGCGTTTGGATACCCCCAGTCGGAGTATAAGTAGAAATAAATGAAGCCAACGATACCCCCGAGGATTATGCGTTTTTGGCTGCTGAACTCCTTGAAGTCGTCCCAGCTATCCACAGACATAAATATGTACGTTAGGCCTCCAAGTGCTCCGAGGAGCATGAAAAACAGGATCTCGGGGACGTTCATGGCTATCCCTAAGAATATTCCCCAAGGTGCTTAAAACGTTTTCAGATAGGGCGGGGAGATAGCTGGGCTTAATAATTGTTAAACCAGCTACCCACTGATAGCATGAGAAGTCAGATAACTTTGGCCATTTTAAATATGACAAAGATTATGTAATGAATGAAGGCGTATAAAATGGATCAACTCGAAAAGGTGAGAGCAAAGATAGTCCAGATCAGGCTGCTTGAGGGTGCAAGAATCAAGGCGGTTGTTGAGTTCCCCGAGTTTCCAGCCCCTGCGGGATTGCGCCACATGGAGCCGGTTACCTTCGACCTAGTGGACTATGAGGATTGGAAACCGCCTACTGGAGTAGAGAAGAACGTGGAGAACTATATCATGGTAATTGCAAAGGATATATATCCCCAAGTTGCTAAGGCAAACCAAGCCATATACCCCATCCTGAAGGATCTAATCCCTTACAAGGACGACAAAGGCAAAATGCGCAAACCAAAGAAACGTGGCATAGACCTGAAGTGGTAATAAGTAACCTTTTCAATTCTTTTCATATTAAAAGATGGCCCCTGGAAGGCTAGTACTGGGTTAACCAGCAAACCCTAGGATAAACCCCACATAGTCAATAGAGTGCCAAGAGTGCCTGAGATTAGAGATATAACGAGGGGTAGCAACGATATCTCCCACTGCGTGCCCTCCAGCATTGGAGCGGTCCACCCGACCCAAGGTTCCGCGCTCAGCGCGATGGCCTTCTCTTCGGTGGTGTCAATTATGAAGCGATCTTGTAGGGTGGAGTCGAAGGAGATATTCTCTATCCACGAGCCTCCCCCCCAGCCTGGACCGGTTGTGCCATATCTAGAGGTACTCTTGACGTTCCCGAGGACCTTGACCGCTGCCTTCAAAGCGGGTATATCATCAATCCAAGTCAACTCGACTTCATATAGCATCTACATCACTTCTAATTAGGCTGACCCTATTTTTTAGTCTTTTCACTTTTGACGTGTCACGCGAGGCTTATCTGGTAGATGAGTAATGTTATGTTATCAACATGCCATAGGTATTTACCGTCGAAGGTTAAGCCTCTTGGATCAAGTGCTGGTGTCGTGAAGCTCTGGGTTATTGCTCCTGTTTGGGGGTCTATCTGGTAGATGTTGTTAAACTGGTCCCCGCTGTGCCATAGGTATTTACTGTCGAAAGCCAGACCAAATGGAGAAGTGTCGAGTGTCGCGAAGCTTCTCAACACTGCTCCTGTCTCGGGGTCTACCTGGTATATACGATTCTCGACTACATCGATATTCCATAGGTATTTTCCGTCGAAGGTTAAGCCTCTTGGATCAAGTGCTGGTGTCGTGAAGCTTCTCAACACTGCTCCTGTCCTCGGATCTACCTGATATATACGATCTAGGAAAGTGTCGGCACTCCATAGATATTTACCGTCGAAGGTCAAGCCCATTGTGCTGGCTGCTGGCGCAGGGAAATTTCGGAGTACGGCTCCTGTATATGGATCAATCTGGTATATGGTAGCTGAGTCGCCATACCCCAGACATTTCCCGTCGAAGGCCAAACCAATAGGAACGACATCTGGACAGGGGAAGCTTCTGATCACATCACCGAGAGTCATGATGGTCCCTACTCCATTAGGGTAATTTTGGTTGTGATCGTGAAGTAGTTGGCGGTGGGATCTGCATTGGTGTAGTCCGTGGTTGCGACGATCCTGATCTTCTCTCCGTTGCAGTCACCTGAGACACAGATGTTGCAGGGAGTGGTGGATTCCTCCTCGTAGAGTGCTCCGAAGGGTCCGGGGTAGTAGTCCCTCCATGTGCCCCCAGCCTCCCGGAACTGCACTGTGAAGCGGAGACGGTCACCATTAACCAGTACCCCTGTCTCCGTGATGTCGTATAGAAGAAGGAACTTGCTTTTCTGTACGCAGTCTATCTCTTCGCTGGCGTAGTCCGTATCGTCAACTGTAAGGGCTACGGCGTCGTGCATGGGGTAGGTGGTTTTGCGTGGTGTGATCATCGCAACAACACCTCCGTTCCATCTAAAAGTGCCTTCCTTCCTACGTTTAGTATGCGCTTGTAAATGGTTAGTGGCATGTTCATCCTGCAATCACCCAAGCGGTTATAGTTGTGGCGGTGTCGTATGTAAGTCTCAAAGTCCGGAAATTGTCGGGTATTTTGATAGATTTGAGCGTATCTGCTATAAAGGATTCAGTAATCAAGGCATCCCAGGCATCGTTGTAACTGTCGTAGGTTTCAACTGTGAGGGTTCCAGCATCAGCTGCCTTTACATGGATAGTTTTGTTCCCAAAGGGGACGAAGAGCAACGGTTCGCTTATGTCGTCGGCAGCTATGGGTGTGTTAGCCCAAAGATAAACAGGTGCTGGAACCTTTTCTCCTCCTTCAGGAATTAAAATTCTCCACAGAGTTCCTATCTGGCCCCCGCCAGCGAACACATAGTTGCCGAATACTCCTATATTTGAGACTGGACCAGCTCTAACATCTGCTCTTGCTTTTCCCATCACGGAAGTGGTGTACACAGTACGCCAAGAAAAACCGTAATCATCACTCACTATAATGCTGGAAACAGGTCTACCTGTAAGGGAACCAATTATCTTGTTGGCACTAAATGTGAGGTAACGTAACCAATCAAATCCCGGTGGTTCAACAAGAATAGAAGGACTCATGGTTGCAAGGGCATCTGGGCGTACTATGTAAATCCTGTCCTCGTAGCCGAACTCGCCCATGGGGATTTCAGTGGTAGTAATAAACCATCTATTCCAAAAGCCATTAAACAAAGCTCCCATGGGATTGGTAATCGTTACCTCGCTCCAAGTAATTCCTCCGTTGACTGAAACGATTAGGTTATTAACGTTTCTCGGTGTTATCACTATCCTATAATTATGTGCATCAAAACTGCCCAAGTATGTTCCTACCCCATCAGACCCTAGATAGCTGTAACCCGTGTCGATCAGCGTCCAAGTCGCGCCGTCGTCGGTTGATTTAAGAACGATTATTCTTCCATCGCTTCTTCGACACAACTGGTTGTAGAGGGTCACCGTGTACTGATACGAGTCTTCGCAGAATGGATTGTAACCGTCCTTATAGCCTACATTCGTACTGTAAACCGTGCTCCAGCTGTCCCCCCTATCCGTTGAGCGCAGAATTACTGCTGTATGATCCTCTCTGAGGACGTTTAGAAGCCAAGTTCCGTTTGACGTTATGAGGGGGAAGTCGCTTTTACGGGCGGTTGGAATCACCGTTCTCATGTCCGTTTGGAGGAACCAGCTTTTGCCGAAGTCGTCACTTGCCCAGAGATACAACGCTGGCTGATGACCTGCTCTGCCGACATGGTGTCCCCTTTCCCAAATCGTGACCAGCAATGTTCCTCTGTGGTCTATAAAAGGCCATATTGCCCACCATTCACCGAAATCAATAAGCTTTTGGTGGGTAGGAAGGTCAAGTGCAAGCGCCCTCCTCAGCTCATCCGGGCTGGTCACGTCCCCTGGGACCAAGCCGGGCGGGATCTCAATCGTCGTAGCCCCTATCTGGACAACGGTGCCCCTGCTGACCACGAAGGTCGTCTGCCCCGGCTCACCCGGGCCCACTACCTCCTCGACCAGGGCTCCATCCTCAGTCCTGTACCTCTTCTTATCACCCATTACGTCTACCCCTCAGTAAGCGTCTCCTTCCCCTTCTCATAGGCCTCTTGGTATATCCCCTTCAAATACGGCACAGCAAACTTAGTCCACGCGCCTTCGGTGCACTCAAACAGCCAGATGCTGAAATCCTGAATAATCGTCAACAACGTATTATTGACAAACCTCAACGTCACAGGAAAATCACCAGTAACCTCCAGCCAATGAGGATAATCAAACTCGTAGATGCTCTCGGTTCCGGGATCCCAGTGATGCCTCATCTGCGCATGCGAGTGCCAGAAGCCGTAGTCATCCGTTATTAGCTGATTACCCGTAGCGAAGTCCCTGACCTTCCCCAACGTCATCCCGAAGACAAGATACTTGTAGCCAACCCTAGGAGTATACTGGATAGTAATATCAACGCCTGGGGGAAAAATAAAGACTAACGTGTCATGCCAGAATTTAAGGACTTGATCATTCGTTTTAACAATGTCTCGGGCTATTAGGGGTATCAGGATTTCTGGGAACTGCATTTCGGTCACTTGTCTCCTGGTTTGATCTTCTTTATCTCCACGTCGTGGGTGCTGGATAGGACTTTTATCTCCGATGTGCTTCCGGCGCCCATTTTGATTATGATCTTATTTTTCTCGGACATGTTGAAGCCTCTTTATATTGTATTATCTTAGGGGCTTTAAAACTTTATTTGGGCGGGTTCAGGAGCTCCTCGTAGAGCTCCCGGTGCTGCGCGGCCACGTTTTCCCAGGAATTGGCCTCGGCATACGCTTTCGCGCCCTCCTCTAGGGAGGCTCTATACTCTTCGTCCTTGAGGACCCGGCGTATCTTCTTTACCAGGCTATTCACACCCTTAAACGTGGTTAGTGCCCCCAGCTTCTCTTTCTCGCGGAAGGGTGCAATTCGTGTGGCGATAGTGGCCTTACCGTGGCTCAGGGCCATGAGGAGAGCTCCGCTTTCTGTGGCGTAGATTGAAGGATACACTACTACATCCATTGCCCCATATGCCCTTGCAAGCTCATCGTCTGGCACGAAGCCCAGCCACTGGCAGCGGTGGGGCAGAAGCGTCTGAGTCATCTGATTGAGGCTGGCGATATACTGTGTGTCTGGACCGGCGTGCCACCCCCCTCCTATGAGGAGTGCCGACTTCGGTATCTTAGAGATTGCCTCTATGAGTGTCTCCAAGCCCTTGTACGAGCTTATGAAGCCACAGTACCCCACCATAGGGACCCTCTCATCTATTCCAACACTTTTCATGGCTTCGTCTCTATGCATAGTCTCCGAGGGCTTGCAGCCATGGTGGATCACCTCGCTTTTGAAGCGGAAGCGTTTCTTGCAGAACTGGTTGTGGACGATTATCCTGTCGGATGCGTCGGCTACGACGCGGTCTATCGGGCGGTTCCCTACTGCATGCATCGTCGAGACTATTGGCTTTTCCAGTCGTTTCAACCCACCGTAGAATGCTTCATCCATATTCATGTATAGTCCGTATTCATGCTGGACATGGATCAGATCCACTTCTGAGACCGGTATCTTATTGACTACTTGGCCCAGTATGGCATGGGTTTTCCTTCCGAATCTTGGAAGTCTAATTATATAGACATCGGTGCCTTTCTCTGCTAGGGCCTTACTTAGAGCATCAGAATATGAAGCTATTCCGCAACGCACAGCGTGGGGTGTCACTGTGGCGACTTTCATGTTTCCTGCCTCCAGGACTTTAACCCTGTAGAAGTGTACAGCGGGAAAAGCTCCTCCTCGCACTCATCAAGAAACGGGTTCATATGCCGTTTTACTATATTGCCCCAGCTATATCTCTCAGCGTGTGCTCTGAGCTTCCTTGCGAGCTTCTCCCTGTCAGTGTTGTATAGTTTCGTGAGGGCCTCGGCCATGCCGTCGATGTTGGGCAGGGCGTATCTAGTACCAGGCGCGTTCAGTATTACGTACTCTTTCGCTGGCACGGTTAATCCTGGGCCTATGTACTCTGGTGCTCCAGCGTAGTCCGTGCCTATCGAGGGGACTCCGCAAGCCGCAGCTTCAATATATGGAAGTCCAGCTCCCTCTCCGCCAGAGCATAACATGTGCACATCGAAGCTATTGTATAGTTTCACCATATCCCATCCATCTATGTAGTTATCCCCCGCCCATTCGGGGATGCCCTTGACGACGTTTCTCCTCTCAGGCCAATTTACGACTAAGCCCATTTCGAGCTCCATTATCTCAGGAAGAAGCGATACACCCACATCGGAGATCCCCGTTCCCGGCTCATCCATCGCTCTAGTGGGCTGTACATCTGTCCAGAGGAAGAGGCGGGACTTCACATCAGGGTTGAGCTCCAGGAACCGTTTGTAGCCCAATATCTGGCGGGGTATGAGCTTCCTACTCCGGTTCATAGATACAATACCTACCACGAAAAAATCTGGGTCTAGCGAAAACATTTCCCGAGACGCTATCCGCTCCTTTTCGCTCAGAGGGCGGTAGACCTCAGAGACGCCGTGGGGAATGTATGTGGATTCGATTTGGCTTTTCTTGAGTTCGCTCTGTCCGAAGCGGCTTACCGCTATCACTTTGAACGCGGTGTGTAGCCTCGATGTTATTGAGGCGCTTACGGGAGCGTGATCTATGATTGCCATGGGGACAAAGTTTATGGCTTCCTTGTGAAGTGTGTTGAACACCCAGGGCTCCTTGACGGTTATGAGCATGTCCGCGTCGTATTGAAGGTAGTGCTCTACGGCTACATCCTGGCCGAAGGGGTCTAGCCCACTGGGGTAAACTAGCACTCCGCTGTGGTTGAAGGGTCCTCCTTTGAGTGAGCGTGTCATCGGAATATGGGCTACTCCATGTCCCTCTCTGAGGAGCCGTATTGAGAGGTTGTAGACGACTTTGGAGTATGCCGAGTTACCCCAGAGCCTATCTCCGAGAAACATCAACCTCATGCTTAATCCTCCACGTATTTCCTGAGAAGGTGACGTAATAGATCTGTTCTATGTGCGTGTCTTCCTTCGACCTTGATCTTCGTATCCACCTGTTCCAGAAGCTTTACAGGGCACTCGAACTGAACTAGCTTGGTTCCGTCCATAATAATGGTTTTAAACTGATAAATGTAATAAGTTTATCGTTAAGACATGTCGAGTATACCTGAAAAGTTCGGCGGGAAGTACTATGACCGGGATTACTTTAGGACCCCAAAGGGTAAGAAGTATAGAGACGCGGGGGGAGCGGTTCACGGGTGGTCTTATGAGAATCCTGATGGCGAGTGGGCTGGGGCTGGGCCCGTAGTGAAGGCTTGGAAGGAGGTCTTCGAGCCGCGTAACCTGCTGGATGTGGGCGCTGGTCGTGGGACCTTCCTAGCTTATGCACGGGACATTGGTATCGAGGCCGAGGGCTTCGACTACAGCCCTTGGGCAGTCTCTGATGAGGGAAGGTATCTAAGGTGCAAGGCGGAGTGGCTCATGCTACACGACGCCATCGAGCCCTGGCCATACGATGACGATTCGTTTGATCTCGTGGTTGCACTCGACTTCTTCGAGCACATCTACGAGGAAGACCTCCCATTCGTCATAGGGGAGCTACAAAGAGTCGCATCAAAATACGTTTTCCTCCAGATAGCCGTTTCAGGCACAGGAGGGCTGCAGGGGAGAAATGAGAAAGGGTATAGGCTGAGGAAAGGCGAACCCGTCCCCCTCGGTTTGGAAGGCTGCGCGGTTGCCGGGCATGTCACGGTGGTAGACGAAGAGTCTTGGTATGAGTGGCTTGATCATGAAGACTGGATGGTTAGAAGGGATATGGTCCAGCACTTCTGCTCCCTAGTTGACCCAGACATAATTCATAACTGGGTTTTAAATTCTATTGTAGTTTTAGAAAAACTATGATGTGGTTTTATGAGTGTAAATAGAGAAACATTGCAACATCTTTATTCTCATGATAATTTACTTCAGAAGCAAATAGCAAGAAAGCTGGGATGCTCTCAATCTTGGGTTTGTAAATTAATGAAAAAACATGGAGTCAAGGCTAGAAGTCGGTCAGAGGCTAAGATAGGGAGATCTATACATGGAGGGAGTAGGGATTGTCCCTGGATTTCAAAGTTAAATAAAAAACGTTGGAAAGACCCTGAGTATCGGGCTAAAATGAGTAAAAACTTAATTCAAAAAGGGGATGAACCTTGGAACAAGGGGCTTCCTAGTGAACAGCAACCTAGGTATGGTAAAGGTAATATTGTTATTTGCAAAGTCTGTGGGAAAAAATTTCATGCTCCACCAAGCAGAAATAGGATTTATTGCTCTCAGGCTTGCCTAGGAATAGATTATAAAACACGTATGAAAGGAAGAAAGGGGACATGGGGTAAAAAACTATCTTTATATCAAAAAACTCATAGCGTCTTCTTTAAACTCAATAAAGATTCGGAGTTTCAGAAGAAAAGAATGAAAGCACTTCATGCTCGACCTAATAAACCTGAGAAGAAGATCATTGAAATTTTGAATAGAAACAAACTGCCCTTCAAATATGTTGGTGATGGAGAGGTTATAATCGGTTACGTGTGCCCTGATTTCATTCACAGTAATGGTGAGAAGAAAGTCATTGAGTTATTTGGAAGAAACTTCCATGACCCTAATAAGAGCCCTTATGAAATAGCATGGCATCGACAGTACTGGGGTCGAAAAGCGTATTTCTCCCAGCTAGGCTATGACTGCCTAATTCTCTGGGATGACGAAATAGATGATGAAAATAAAGTGGTTAGAAAAATTGAGGGGTTCTGATGCTGGACATAAGTGTAATCATGCCAACAGCAAGAAATGACTATCCCATCATTGGCCTCCCCAATGTCCATGTCTTCGAGCCGACATTTCACAGCCTCGAAGCTCAAACATTCAAAGACTTCGAGCTTATAATCGTCGATGCCCTCTGGCCTCAGAAGCAGGAGTGGATCAAGACTCGGGACTGGGGTTTCCCAGTCAAGTATGTCCCTATCCACCCTAATCACAGATTCTGGCTTGACCGTAAGCGCTGGAGCGTATGCGCGAGCCTGAATACTGGAATAATTCATGCCGAAGGGGAGCTCGTAGTGCGAATCGATGACTGTAGCGAGTTCGGAGAGGATTTCCTTCAAAGGTTCTGGGAAGGCTACCAAAGCGGCTACTTCCCATTAGCTATGCATATCAAGTATCTGGGGGGTAAACCCGCACGTCTTAACGAGAAGTACCGTAAGGAGGGTTACGAGGCTAAGTATTCTGAATCCTTTGAGAAAGGAGAGAAATTAGAGATTCTTAAGAGAATATATGGCGAAAAGGGGCTGATTCGTGATACCAGGTATCAGGTCGTCAAGGCGAGAGGCGGACGAATGATCGGCCCAATCAACTGGTACTACGGATATAGCTCCGCTTCGCTAGATGCATTGCTGAAAATCAACGGCTACGATGAGCTATTCGATGGAGATAAAAGTTTGGAAGACGCGGATGCAGGAAGCCGACTCACGATGGCTGGTTACGGGGGCAAGTTTCTCCTAAACGTAGACCACCAAGTTATAGAGCATGAGCATATGCCAATCCCGGAAAGCCTGATAACTAGGGGTACGAAGCCGTTCAAGTGCAACTATGCTATCTACTTAATAAATCAAAGTAAAAGACGGTGGAGAGCCAACTCAGACAATCTCACGGAGGAAGACCTGAAATTCATAGTTGAAGAGAGTCTCAGACCACCATGCAGTCCAAGACCAAACTTCTATATTGACGACTGCCAAAGCGATCTATTCAAGCTATGGGCCTCAAACCAGCCAAAATTCGACTTGAGGAAGGAGAGGCTGGACATATGACCTTGGACCTATCCATAGTAATCCCAACCTACAATGAGTGGCCCCACATATTCTACACAGCGCACTCAGCAATGCTTGACCTTGAAGACGGAAACATAAGCTACGAGATAATCATCGTTGACAACGGATCAGACGAGGAGGAGATCAAGAAAATTAAGCCGCTATGCAGCCACTATCCTATAAAACTCATGTTTTATCAGCCCCAGGCAGCGATCTTGGCTTTACGAGAGGGAATAAGAAAAGCAAGAGGAAAAACAATATGTTGCTTGAATGGACATTCCCTTCTTTCAAAAGACTTCTTCAAGAAAACATTTGGAATATTGGAAAAAGGCGACGCTGAAGGCGTCCATGTTCCGGTTTCCTACGGCTGGAGCTGGCCTCTCGATAGAAGCCACACCAAGACATACCGGTATTATCTTGAACCATATTGCGGGGACGAAAAATTTGGAGTAGGATATGTCTTCAATAAACTTCGTGATCAACCATATCCAGTAGCAGCCCAGGCAAGCCACGGATTTTCCTTTCTTAAAGAAGCATATGAAAAAATAGGAGAAGTCAATGATGGCATGATATACTGCGGAGGCGGATCTGAAACCTACGTTGATTTGAAGATGTGGATGTTTGGATTCCGACTTGTTCTAGAGCCAACTGTTACGGCTTTACATTTCAACTCTCCAAGAAGGTATCCACCTATGCCTAACTACTATGCACGCCGAAATGCCTTCATAACCTATCACACTCTCGGAGGAGAAGAGTACGCCCGAAGACTTCTCCGAACCCACGTCATGAGGTCATTAAAAAACCCAGGATACGCCTCAGACCAGTTCGACTCAAGCACGGACGACCCAGGCGACATCGAAGCGTGTTATGAAGATGCTGCTAAACTTGCCGAGCCAGAGAGAAAGTTTATCGAGGCAAACGCAGAAATCAAATTCGATGAACTCTGGGATTGGTTCGATAAGAATAATGTTCGCTGGCGAAAGGAGCCTCTCTAATTGACTATTATATATCAAAAGGTGTAAATATAATACAAGCTGGTTGAGGTAGAGGATGATACATTGTCTCTACTTATATTTCTCTAAAAAGTCAAGTAGTTGTCTAGACCTAATATGATTTGTATGATATTTCATGATTGTTTCATATCCTCTTTGTGCAATAGTTTCTCTTTCCTCGTCATGCTTTAAGTAGTATTTTAGCTTCTCCTTCCAGTTATTTTTGCCAATTTCAACGAAGTTCCAATCTGGTCGGAAATGAAACTCTTCTGCCGTTATCGGGGTATTAGCTAAAACACACGTTCTACTGGCCATTCCTTCAAAGTATTTCTTTACTGCACACCGAGTTCTAATTTCACCGAATATGAAAATCTTACTGAGAGCTAAGGCTTCAGCGTACTTGTAACCTACTATACGACCCTTTTTCAAAGCACCGCTTATACTGCGGTCGGGTGGCCTTCCCTTCAGTAACAGTTTCCAATTATTTTGTTTAGCGAGAGTGGGAAGCTCTCTCACAATATGTCGCCTCAAAATATAAAAACTATCTGCGGCACCAAGGAATGATACATCATATTTTTTCGGCTGATCTAGGGGCTTAAAAAACTCTGGGTTTATAGTGTGACCTAAAAGGAAAATCGGAGCATTCAATTTATCAATATAATATTTATTCGATGCTATCATTAGAAAAGCATTCCATTTCCCAGCATTCCATGTTCTAACTGTGCGTGGGGGAGCATTATGTATATCCGAAGTTATTAAGGCGATTTTACAAGCTCTCTTTTCGGGAAATATGATATCGTTTTTGCGCGGGCGTATCATTGACCAATTTACTATTATCCAGTCGGCTTTAGGCATTACTCTGCGGATCGTCTGATTCAAGTTTTCCCCATGATTGTGTAATTTATGTCCGTGTCCTGCCCATTTACACTCGGCTATCCTTGCTATGGATTGTTCCAAGTAATGCAAACCGCTCCAAGAAATGCTGTTACTGCATTCACTTGTCATAAAGAGAATTTTCAATTTCCGTCACACCCCATCAGGATTGAAGGCTTCAATGTAGCCAATTTATTATTTCATGTTTTCATTATTAATTAGACATGCGAGGCATACTAATTGAGAATATTGATCACTGGGGCAGAAGGCTTTGTCGGAAGCAGTCTGGTGCCCATACTGGCTAAGGATCATGAAGTAATTGCACTGGACTATTTAGTTAGCAGAGACCACTCCAACCTTCCAGAAGAGGTATATTATATTAATCGCGATTTATCGCAAATCGACGTATCCATGATACCCGAAGTTGACTTGGTAATCCACCTTGCCTCCATCAGCATAGAAAGAATAAGCGAGACACCCATTTATCAGGACATCAACCTCTCATCAATGCTTAAAATACTCGAATACGTGATAAAAAACAAGACGGACTTGATTTTCTCCTCTTCTGCAAGCGTATATGGAAGTGGCATCAACTTCACAGAAAAATCCCCACTAAACCCACTATCCAACTATTCATCCACGAAAATACTGGAAGAAAACCATGCAAAGTTTTGCAGTGAAAACTACGATCTAAATATCACCGTCCTCCGGTATAGCAACTGCTATGGAGATACCACCTACATCGAAAACAAATTCTACCCTGGCAAAAAGGATGTGGTGCGTATCTACATGGAGAATGCCCTACGATACGAGCCACTGCCAGTGATCCAGGGGCAGAGCCGAGACTTCACGTTTATAGATGATGTGGTCAATGCAACCATATCCGTAATCGGCATGAAGGGGTTTGAGTTATTCAATGTTGCCACCGGCGTCGAAACCCTCATCGAGGACATCCCACCATTAATAGGGGAAGCTCTATCCACGAGGGTGGAAGTTAAGATAGTCCCCTCTAGGTCCATCGACAATCTAAAGCGGAGGAGCCTCAACATCGAAAAGATATCCCCGTTCTGGAAGCCGAAATATAGTTTGGAGGAAGGAATTAAACTGTATGCTAGACGAATGCAGTGAACCCCTATTCTGCTTCACAAGCGACCTCGACTGGGCACCAGAATCCATGACAAGCGAACTCGTAGCCTTCTTTAGCGACGAACACATCCCACTAACACCATTCATAACCCACGCATCAGACACAATCAAAAGACATTACAGAGGAGACAAAACCAAGTACGTTGGTCTTCACCCAAACTTCGCGATAAAAACAACTCACGGCAAGGACGTTGAAAACGTGATATCCAATATCGTCAAGTTCTGGCCCGAAGCGCAGTGCTTCCGCTCTCACTACTATATTGACAGCCTCTTCATCAGCCAGAAGTTCCATAAATTAGGATTCAAATACGATTCAAACACATGCCTTCTTCTACAACCCCACATCACACCACAGAATCTAGCATCTGGCTTGTTGAGATTCCCCGTGTTCTTCGAGGACATCATCTACGCCGATAAATCAAGCCATTTTAGACTACCCCATCTAATCGACAAATTGATGACGGGTGGTCTCAAGATATTCAACTTTCACCCCATACACTTCTGTGTCAACACCCCCTCCACAAAATACTATTCGACACACCATGACGAGCTGTACTCCCAGAAAAACTGGCACCACCTAGTTCATGATGGCGACGGAACCCAAAGCCTCCTCAAGGAGATAATTGACTTCGTAAAAGATCATGGCTTTAAAACATTCTACCTCGAAGACCTATACCAACTATTCGCCCCCCACCACGACGATACGGGCATTTCCCGCCTACTCCTCAACAAGACTTTAACCGAAAAACCAGTGACAAACGTATCCGTATGGAGAGGAAGGGATCTCCTCGACGAGTACGCTGAGGCCACATCGGAGGAGCGGTCGGACTTGGTGAAAGCCACCTATAACAAGATGGATGGCAGAAATCTCTATGCTACCTCCCCTGACTTCAACCTGAGAGACTTGGAAATATCTTTCATTATCGACACCATACAAAACCTAAACCCCGAAGATCGGAGGAAGATTATAGACGTGGGCTGTGGAAACGGGGTGACTGCCTTGAGACTAGCACAGACCATCTCGGCGGATATCGTCGGCGTGGACTTTTCCAAGTCAATGATTGAGGGGGCCGAGTATCTAAAGTGCCAGTTTGAACGACTTAAAGTACACCCAACCTTCATGATTGGTGACGCTAGGAAACTGGATTGCCCCAATAATAGTTTCGATGTAGCCATATCCCAGCGCCTACTCATAAACCTACCAAACAAGGAAACCCAGAGAACTGCCATAATGGAGATACACCGAGTCTTAAAGAAGGGAGGGCTATTCGTGATGGTCGAGGGGACGATAGACGGACTTCGTAGACTCAACGAATTTAGGACTCGGGTGGGGCTTGAGGCAATCCCTGACAAGTCGAATACTAACGTAAGTGTCTTAAAATTCAGGGAAAAAAGGATAGAATCTTTCCTCAAGAAAAACTTCGTCATCGTCAAGAAGCAGCACTTCGGGATGTACTACCTCATCAGCCGAGTGATCCATCCGCTCCTAGTAGCCCCTAACCAGCCGAGGTACGACGCAAAGATCAACGAGATAGCGAAGAAGATAGCTGGACAAGACTTGGACTATAAGCAGATGAGCCACATAGTCGGATATATATTGAAGGCGATTTGATGAAGGGCTGCCTCATAAACCCTCCAGATCCTGTTGTGGAAGACGCTTGTTGGGATGAGCCTCTAGGTCTTCTCTATCTAGGGGCGGTTCTCGAAGAAAACGGAGTAGAGGCAGAGGTAGTGGATCTGAACTTCTACGATGATCTGAAGGTTCTTGAGAACACGGATGCAGATTTCTATGGGGTATATTGCTCAAGTCCCCTGATAAAATCGGCTTTAGCCGTGAATAGCTTCCTGAAAGATACACACCCCAACGCGATAAGGATGGTTGGAGGCCCCCACGCAACCTGTGTTCCTGAGGATCTGGTTGAGCACTTCGATAAAGTCATAGTCGGAGAGGGAGAGAAGGCGATAATTGAAGTCCTAGAGGGAAAGTTCGTTGGCAAACTAGCTCAAAGTCCACCCATAGAGGACTTGGATACAATATCCTATCCCGCCAGGCATCTAATTCCAATCAAAGAATACCACAGAAGGGTCAACGGATTACACTCAACGGGCTTGATCACCGCTAGAGGTTGCTCCCATGGACGATGCGCCTTCTGCTCTAAAGTATGGGGTAGAGGAGTGCGGTTTAGGAGCGCAAAAAACATTATAGGTGAAGTCGAGGAATGCATCGAACAATACAACATAAGAGCATTTAGCATAAGAGACGACACTTTCACTTGGAGGAGAAAGCGCCTCTTTGAAATCCTCGAAGGCTTCAAAAAGCTAGACATTTCCTGGCGGTGCCTGACCAGAGTTGATCAGGTGGATAAAGAAATAGTGACGGCCATGGATGCTGCTGGCTGCGTGCAGATCGTCTACGGATTGGAATCTGGAAACCAGCAGATACTCGACAACCTAGGCAAGGGAACCACAGTAAAGCAGAACTTTGAGGCCATAAGGCTCACCATGGAGGCGGGAATAAAGGCTAAGGCTGCGGTGATTATAGGTAGCCCCGGTGAGACATGGGAGACGGTTCAGGATACGATTGATATGGTGGAGGAGATCATGCCTGATGAGGCGATTCTATGCATCTTCACGCCCTATCCTGGTAGCCCCGTGTGGGATGATCCTGAGGCTTTTGGCATGAAGATTCTAACGCGGGATGTTAGCAAATATGCTGCTGTTGGTCCTAGTATGACCGGAAATGTAGTTGTTGAAACGGATGAGATGGACGCTCAGGATATAGCTGATGCCCATCTGAGGGCTCTCAAGAGATTCAGAGAACTTGGATTAGTTGCGCGCGTACCCGAGAAGAAGGTGTAAAAAATGAATCTAAGGAAGTGGGAAAAATGGTGGCAAGATCATGCTCCCCTGGATTTTCTGCGTCGTGTCAATGGTCCTGAGTTCTTGACACTTAGACATTCCATGTTTGAAATGATGGCTAACATTATCCACGAAGTAGGTGGATCTGTGCTTGATGTTGGGTGTGCTACTTGCGTTTCTTATCCCTATTTTAAAGAACGGGGCATAAAATATACGGGTTTAGATTTAACAGAGAAGTTTATAGATTATGCAAGGGAGCTATATCCAGAAATCGATGTATGTCTCGGAAACATAATTGATGGCATATATCCAGACTCTTCATTTGGCACTGTTATTTGTATAAATACTTTTGTAAATTTTAACCCAGAGGAACGCCATGAAATTCTTAACCAGCTAATAAGGATTTCACGAAAGCAGGTGCTTATCGTATTTGAAAAAGAGCCGTGGGATAAGCCGATGGTCATCAAAAAAGGGAAGTATTTTTACACGGTTAGATACAATAAAGAAGACCTAATAAACCAAATTAAAATCAACGGAAAAGTAAAAGACCTAGAAATAATAAAAATAAAAGACGGAAAACGCATAAGATCCGAAGTCATATATAAAATAATTATTAATCCCGAAGAGAAATGAGTCATCAACAATGAACATTCTTAACCTAAATAGTAGAGCGGACAATGCTGGTCTTTCAATCAGACTCACCGATGCAATCAATAGACACACTTCCCATAAAGCCCGACTATTGGCACGAATGCGCCATAAGTTCAACTACCCCACCGACATTCTAACCAAGGATCCCCAAATCATCAAAAAATGGGTCGATTGGGCGGACATCGTCAATTGCTACTTCATCTATACCCCCAGATACAGACGCTTCTACGAAATACCAGACAAAAAACTGATATGGTCCCATATAGGCTCTATCTTTAGAGCAAAACACCGCGAAATTCGCGAACTATCTCAGAAGCTAAAACCTCGTATGCTTATTTCTAGCATAGAACTTCTATTCTACGAGGATCTTACATGGCTACCAAACGCCGTACCTGTTGACGATTGGCTTAAAATGAAAACATCCCACACAGGAAAGCCAATAGTCTGCCAGACGCCAAACAGCAGAAAACAAAAAAGAACCAACGAAATTTTAGCGCAGATCGCCAATAAAGTAAACGTGAACATACACATAATCGAGAATGTACCTTGGCGGAAATGTATGCAGTTAAAGTCCAAGGCAGACATCTACATCGGCGAGTTCAACATCGGCTACGGTATGAGCGAACTAGAGGCAATGGCCATGAAGATCCCAGTAATCACCAATTTAAGCCCAAGATCAGATGCCCTACTAAGACGGGAAGTTGGAACCCTACCTCACTATGACTGTCCCTTGGTGAACTTGTCTGATGGTATCGACAAACTCCTATCTGATAAGGATCTCTATGATAAGCACGTAGAGCTTGGATTTGAATATGTGAAGCGATTTCACGATTACCCCGTCGTAGCCAAGAAGTTCATCGCCATATGTGAGTCGATGTAACGATGGATTTCTGAGTCGCGCGCGCGAAACAATTACCTAAATTTTATGTCTGTATATCTTTCCATCCGTTGAGACATGTTTCAAGAATATGGATGGCTGGTAATATACGTGAAGACCCTGTTTACATAATTCATTTATTAAAGACATATGTGTGTCGTGTCCTTCAGCATTATAAAACTTCGTTTTGGCTAAAGCTTTTCTGGGGCACATCCAGCAGTGACCAATATACGTTACTTTTACTATCTGTTTTGAGGAAGCAAGACGCCTCGGTATGGGGCAGTGAAGCTCGTTCGCGCGAGGGTAACGTCTATAAATTGCTCCTCCAACCCATCCCACATCTTTTTTACTCTTGAACACCTTCAAGTATTCAGTTATTGTGTTGGGTGGGGCAACGACATCTGCATACCAAGCTAAAACATAGTTTGCATGGCTCTTTCGGATTAAAGGAAGAAAATGATTATTCCAAATTACAGGCCAGGTAGTTTTTCGCGCGCGCACGCGCGCACTTAAACTGTGCCCAATATCCTTGAAGTATTCTCCAGGTGGTCTCTTCTTTAAGGATCCTAGAATATTTATGGATTCAAGAGTCGTGGAGTTGAATGGCATCTCAGGCTTTGCATCTTTTAGCATTCTCAAAGTATTATCGGAGGAGTCATTTTCTAACCAATAAACGTCAATTAGTTCAGGAGGATAGTTTAAACTCTTTAATGCTTCAAGATAGTAAGGAATTGAATGCTCTTCATTCCTAAAGGGTGTTAGAATTAAAATTTTCATGTCATAACCCTTACTTCTCGTTTCATTTTGACACTAAACAACCTTTGTGCATGTGATTCAATTAAGCGAATTAGATGCATGACCTCATCAAATGTTGCCGACCCATTATTAATGATAAAATTAGGGCAGTCCGCCACTATCTCAGCGTCTCCATATTTTAGGTATGGCAGTGTTTTTAGGATATCTGATAGGACGCGGTGGTTAACGAAAATGCCACCCGCACTTGCCACGCCTTGAGGTTGACGGGAGGCACGTATTTTATGATACTCTTCGAGGCGCTTCTTTATTTTATCTGTGTCTTCGGGTATTAGGTGAAGTGTGGCGGCGGTGACTACTCCAGCTCCTTGAAGGCTACACCACCGACGAGCCCACTGTATATCGCTGATTTCTTTAATTTCTCCCCTGAAGTTGACATATTCAACCGAGGTACAAATCTGGCTCATTTCATGCCCCATAAATCCAGCGTTCATAATTACGGCACCACCAACGGTAGCTGGAATATCTATTAGAAACTCGGTTCCAGATAACCCACGTTTTACACATTCAGTGGAGACGGTGGGTGTATATGCCCCCGCGTCGGCTCTTAACTTGTTTCCTTCAAAGTTGAGTCGATCAAGTCGTTGGGTGCAGATAACGTTCTCGAATGGACCGTCACCGGCTAGAATCTTGCTTCCCGCGCCTATGACGTGAAATCGGCAAGGGCTTGATAATAGGGTGGCTATTTCCTTTGTTGTTGTGGGGTAGTAGAGGTTTTCTATTGACCCTCCGATCTTGAATGTGGTTATATCCATGAAGGACTTGTCATGGTAAATCTTCAATTAATAAGCCCCACTATCTCATCAATTGAATCCCGGTGTATTTTCCATAATTCCTTTTTCCTCTCCTTCATGACGATCCTCAGCTCTTCGGAATCCTCTAGTATGTGCTCAATTTTATCAAGTACTTGGTCTATGGTGATATCTTTACTTATTCTCAGCAGGTAGGGAGACATGTTTACCACCTTGCAGAACTCAACCTGCTTCTGATCGTAGGCTAGACACACGAATGGGGTTCCTGCACCGAAGCTCATTATATTGGAGTGACAGCGCACGCCCACAGTGAAGTCAAGCATACGGTATAGACTCATCATTTCCTCCACCCCCTCCTTATTATAGTAAATGAGCCTTGGGAACTCCCTAACCAGATCCTCGTATATGCTGTGCTCAAGAGCGTCATGGGCGATGAAAACTGGCTTGTACCCCTCACCATCCAAATAGCAACAGACTTCACCGAATATTTCAATCAGATCTGATCGATAATGCTTGAGCATGGCTGCGTGCTGTGCAATATTCAAACCTACCATTTTCCTATCTTCATCGATGCGGCAGGGCTTTGAGGGGCAGAAAATCGCAGGGTCGGGTGCGAACTTCGCCTTCTTAACACCGATCTCATGTAGCATATCAAGTGTCCTGAAATCACGAGCCGAGCTATGTGAGGCTGCCCTGTTAAACGTCCTTATACTTTCCAAGGTCTCCTCTTTAAGCAGGCCGAAACGATCCATCTCCAAGTGGTTGTTCATTCCTATGCTGTAGAGTGCGATAGGAGCCTCTATCAGGGTGAGGTCTTCTGGGTTGCATCGAAAGTAAAAATCACTCTCAAGGTCATAATTTGAGTAAAGACCGGAGCCAGCGACCAGTAGCATCGACGCCTCTTCGTTGAGCTGTTCAATTCGCCTAGTGTCTAAGAGGTCGTTTCTGCAGCTGAAGTATGCTATGGGGGCTTCCGTTTTGGTTTTCAATTGGGCGGTCACCCCAGCACGTATCGCCTGATCTCCACGGTTAGAACTCATCACGCTGAAGTACCAGATGGGCCTAGGTCTTACCATCGTTTCAGACACTCATTTTTATTCATAATGATAAAAGTATTATGTATGCCATTGTAAATTATGGTGAGATCATGAAAATACTTTTACTGTCCAGAAAAAGGTTTTGGTGGAAAAGCACTTGGGCCTCTATGAAGGCGGCGTTTGGCCGATATTTTGACGTTAAATATTACGGCAAGGGATACCCAAACTATGGAGGCGAGAGGAGGATCGACGTTCTAAAAGTCATAGAGAAGTTTTACCTGGGAGATTACCCTGATGTGGTTCTTCAAACCTCTCCTCATTTACCTAGTACTCATTTCTACGATATGGATAACTATGAAAAAGCGAACTGCCTGCGAGTTATGTGGTTAGCTGATTTCCATAACGACATAGGCAGGAAAGAAGTTTATGAATACCTTAAAGCAGGAAACGTAGATTTGGTCATCAAAAACTATGATGTGAGAAATGAGTCAGAATGGGGCAGGAAGCTCATCGAAACAGGCGTCCCGATAGAGTGGTGCCCCTTCAGCATAGATCCAGAAATATTTCACGATATGAGTCAGCCTAAGATATATGATGTTATCAACCTAGGTCAGCTAACGACTCAAAACTACCCCTTTAGATGGAGGGTAGAACAAATGCTAAAGAGCCAAGAAGATATAAAATACTATAAAAGAAGTAAAAAGACCCAACCTGTTTGGGGGGTCGACTATGCGAAACTCATTAACCAGAGCAGAATAATGGCAACTGACTGCTCCACCTACAACTTCGCAGTGCAGAAAATGTTCGAGACTATGGCCTGTAACACGCTCCTGATATGCAACACGCCGAGATCAGCGAAGGAGCTGGGCTTCAAGCCAGGATTAAACTACGTACACTGGGGGCATGAACCAAAACAGTCTATCGATGTGGATGATGAAATGGTCATGAATACGATAAGCTACTATTTAGACAACCCAGATGAGGCGGCCAAGATAGCCTTGAGAGGACACGAATTGGTTCACTCAAGACATACACATGATGTCAGGATGAAGGAGTTCCTCAGTATCCTGGAAAAATACATCTAATATCAATTACCATGGAAATGCAGGCCACAGCGGAATCTCATCCTCTACGTCGAGGTGTCGGGTTAAGACGAGATTCAAGTTTGCTGTGTCAGGGTTGCCGCTGGCCGTCTTCAGCCGCCCCATAACCCGGCTGTTTGCAGGAACCCCTTGGCTGTATATCTCTAGGAGCTCCGACTGCCTAGCTATGGGTTGCGTGGCTATCCTGAGTCTTCTCTCTCCCATCTCCATGTTCGTTCCCGGGTCTGCGTTTACGGTGTTGTAGCCAATTTGGATGAAGTAGCTTGTCGCAGCGCTTACCTGGCAGATGCAGAAGCCTATCACATGGAAGGGGAAGGGTATTGTGTTTAGAGGTATAATCTCCGTCCAATTTCCGAAGGTATTAGCGACACCAGCCGCAGCAAGCTGCGGCGAAGCAGTAATATCCTGAGGGTAGACCCGCCACCTAGAGTGGACATGAAAATCCACGATAGCGACATCAGTTATGATCTGATCTAGGTCACTTAAAGTCTCTGTAAGGCGACTCAGGACGGTCTCTAGCTCCTGGAGAACCTGAGCATCCTTCTTGGTGTGGCTCGTTGCGCCGCCCATCTAATATCCACTAAATAGAAGGGATTGAGTTAATATAATGCTCTTTCTCATGGCAACTTTTACATAAGGGGTATGCATCCTCTGTTTGGTGGGGAATTTACTGGAATGTAAGTGGTGTGATTCTGAATGCGTTATAAGGTACGGGGGTAAAGGCAATAAGCAGTTATGGCATTGTAAGTCGTGCGGGAGATCCTTCTACTTTGGATTAAAAAAGGAGAAAATAGAAAGACCCCTAGTCCTCAATTATTCTCTAGGCTACATCATCGGGGTCCTCATAGGAGACGGATCACTATCAAAATATAGAGACTACCACTACTTCGACGATAAATTTAGGCAAGTCCCAAAATCAAACGCAACGAAGATAGTTCCAAGATACAGATATAGCCTCCAACTTACAGTCAAAGACAGGGACTTTGCTGAGAACTTCGCCAAACACCTACAGAAAATCTCTGGCAGAGATATTTCACCCTACCCCGTAACAGGTAAGGAAGTAACAGAGATAGCAGGCAATAAACTGTCAAAACCATATTCCTTGCATGGATACAGGGTCCAGCAAACAAACAAGAATCTCTACAAGAAGCTGAAGCCGCTCCTAGAAGACAGGACATGGATATATAACGCCAATGACGATGTGAAGATTGGTTTTCTGAGTGGTTTATTTGATTCAGATGGTGGTATAGAAAAAGGAAGAGCAAGAATCAAGCTTACAAATAAAGACATTAACCTTCTTGAATTAACACGAAACCTTCTAGAAGAATTTAAGATATCATCAAATATTTATTCATGCCCATCATGGAAAGGTATTTCAAGAATCTACATAACTGGAGTGGACACTAATAATTTCCATAATAAGATAGGCTTCTCAATTAAAAGAAAAAAATAGGAAAGATGTCTATCGTTTAGGTTCTGGAATTTTAATTACCCCCCACCAGGTTATGCCGTATTTTGAACCTGTGTGGGTTGTTGTAGGTGGGTCACCTGTATCTGGGTCGGGTAATGCGCCTGGCCATATGGCTAGTATGTTGAAGTCTATGCTGCCTTCGAGGACGTGTATCGGGTCTACGAGGCTTCCGTGCAGTATCTCGGCTCCAGCCGCTTCTAGCATCGGATAGTCTCTTGCGCCACTGGGGACGCTCCCCACGACTGGGAAGGCCGCAGATGATCCAGTAGCTATTGCATCTGCTGTACTTGTTGGGTTGTACTGCACTATTGCGTACCTTGCGCCAGCTGCCTGTGTCCAGACGCGCAGGAATAGTATCTTCAGCTGGTGGCCTGCTGGGACCACGTAGTTGAGAGGCGTGTAGAAGAAGTCGTCGTACATAGGCTGAGCGTCGAAGCTACCCTCCCATGCACCGCCGACGACGGCGTAGGGGAGCGCTACCTCAACCTCTCGTTGTAGGCCTATGTCCTTGATCAGGTTCTTGTTGATCTGTACCATCTGCTATCACTCCCCTACCGGGGCCTCCGCCGGGGCCCTTACAGGCAGTATCGTAATTGGTCGGCTGGGGATTGTCCTCTTGTAAAGCTTCGCCAAAACCTCTGTCCACCTGTCCTGGGTCGGTTTCAGGACTCCAGCTTGGGAGGTTCCTATTCTCTCCGTAGCCAGCTTTGCGATGAATATGTTCAGCCTCAGATCAGTATCGTCTATCTCATGTGGATTGTAGGCATCGAATGCTATTCGCTGTGTCTCAGGCCTCATCATGAAGTGTTCCGTCAGGAATGTGGGCTCGTAGAAGGGACTCATGTACTCCTCGAAGTGGCTTACAAACCTCATAGCCGAGCTCGGCTTGGGAACCTTGGGTATTCCGTGCCTATGTGTGTCTGCTGGCAGCTCAATGTAGATTAGAGACTGTCCCTTGATTCCGAAGATCATCTGCCAGAGTCTATTCGTAAGGTTTTCCTTGTCATAGCCACGGGTGATCACTAACTGTTCTGGTACGTAGGGGCCTGAAGTGCTCATAGAGCTTATCGTCTCCGGCCAGTCGTACTCCCAGTGCGCTAGGTCACGTTGGACTATGTGCTCGTAGTACCTAATCTGATCCCTGAGATAGCTGATGAAGTAGCCCTCACGCAGCCAGTCGCTCCACTCTGTCCATTCTCCCATCGCATTCGCCTCTGATTTTCTCTACAGGCTTACTGCGACGCTACTCGCCTAGCGCCTCGAAGTCTAGCCAGACGGAGCCCTCGTCGGGGCCGCCTCCAGCCGTGACCTCGTCATCTATCAGGTCGAATATGTCTATGCTGGCGTAGTTGTCGTACTCGCCCTTGTGGTAGATCCACTTCTGGGCGCCGTAGTGTGCGTGTAGACCCATTTCAGTCGTCAGCAGGAGGGTCTGTATGGTGTTCAGCTTCAGCTCCCTAGCGTAGACGACTTCCTTCGCGGCGATCCTCATCTCGCCGTAGACGTGGATGGCTATGCCGTTGCCGTGTACGCTCCGCTCCACGTGGTGTATGTGGATGAGGGGGTTGCAATCACCGTAGCCTATGTCGCCTTCGCATCTTCGGTCTCTAATTACTTGTACCATTCAAGTCACCTCAAAGGGTCGCTCCCGTGTTAGTCACCTGCAGCCTGTTAGGCACCCGGTTCATCTGCAAACCAAGCAGCTTGATCCTCTGGGGTCCCCTAGTCGTCACGTAGGCATCTAGATCGAAGCCAGTCTCCTCGTCTAGTATGTAGCCCTGCTCGAATACGATTGCCGGCTTGTTGTAGGCGAGTGCCTCCTCGATGTTCACCCTGGGCAGCTTCTTGTCGCTGATCTGCATCTTGATCTCGCTGATCCTGATGGCCTTGTCGAGGAACACTAGGCCAGCGAGGCCGACCTTATAGTCCTCTGGAATTGTGCCTCCAGTCCTTACCCCTTGCATGATCGTATGGGCCCCAATTGCTGTGAGCCACTGTTCCCAGGTGTTGAGTGTCGCTCCGCCCATGTCTTGGAAGAGAACCGGAAGTATCGTAGTCTCCCCAAACTGTCCTGCGACGGGCGCCAGCCCACCGAAGGTCTTGGGAGCCCAGTCTGCGGCGCACTTAGCCCTCAGCTCAGTCGCTAGTGCCGTCATGGTCGCTTTGAACTCTGGGAAGTACTGCTTTACCTTCTCGTACTCGCAGATTACGTAGCTCATATCGCCGCCCCCGGAGCGCCTAGCGCCCTGTCAACCACCTTGTAGTTTGCCATGCCAAGCATCACGATGCGCTGGTAAGCAACGTATTCGTATCCTACTGCTGGTACTGCCGTAGTTTGACCTGGATGTAGAAGAGTTGGGCTAAATGGACTCGCAGGTATGGGTCCCTCGAAGTAGCCGTACAGCTCGAACGCCGTCTCCTCGTCGATGATGAAGGGCTCCTCGAAGATTATCGCGGGCTTGTTGTAGCTCAGCATCTCCTCGATGTTCACCCTGCCATACTTGCGGTCACCTATCTGGAACTTGATCTCCGTGATGTGCTGATTCTTGTTCGGGAAAGCCAGCCCCAGCCAGCCCACCTTCCAATCCTCAGGCAACACTTCACCAGTCCCGTTCCCCTGTATCATGATCTGGTGTCCCTCATCGACGAACGCCTGTCTCCAGTAAGCTGGAGGTGTCGGCCAGGTAGCGTCGAAGGCAGTCCCGCCGAAGGGTTGGCCGTTATATGTATTCGGGTTGGGGTCGAAGAGCGCCGGAAGAATACTGGTCCTGCCGTACTGACCCGCAGCCGGCGTCAAGAACCCCATAGTCTTAGGCGCCCACTCAGCATTGCACTTCCTGATCAGCTGATCCTCAAGCTTAGCGAAGACCCGTTGGAATACCGGGTCATCCTTCTGTACTGAATCCCATTCGCAGAAAATGTATCCGCCTTGTCCCAATGTTACTTTCTCCTATTTTCCAAGAATACTTTTTATATTCTGTGTTATAATCTGTTTGTGAGAATACTATCGTAGCGTGAGAAAAGTGGCTCAGGATAGGGGATACCGCGGGACATATTCGACTCAAAAAGGTAGACTAATCCTTAAAACCGCTCTTCTATACGGCGATAGAAAGACGCAGGTTCCCAAAGAAGTCATAGAGACTCTTAAGCTAGTTCCCGGTGAATCAAGAATCGTTTGGATTCAAGAAGGAGATAGAATCTACGTTGAATCGGGATTTCAGGAATAAGTATAGCGAATCTGAAGCCCATCTTGAACTTAAGGAAAGAGCAATTTATTGGCTAAGGGATAGAGGATATAGCACATCTACAGAGACTCAAATATGCATAGAAGGAAAAAGCTACAGAGTTGATGTAGTTGGTTATAAAGACGGAGAATCCATTGCAATTGAGTGTGGAAGAACCAAACACTCGAAAATAGAGGCCCTAAAAAAGGTCTTTACTGAGGTCAAGCGATTTTATTATACTTCAAAAATTAATCCTAAAACATATCATAAGATCAATAGGATTCGGGAAAAATCAGAACCCATTACAATAAAGGGAACCATTGTTGGAGTAAGAAAAATCGAGAATTGTGGACGGATCCAAGTCCCCAAGACCATTAGAGATACACTTAATTTCGATACAGGCGACAGAATTTGCTGGATTCGGGGTTTAGACGGCAGAGTCTACATCGCTAAAGCAGTTGAATTTAGATAGAAAAACCTAGTTTTGGAGGGCGCGTGTCTCAAGTCGGCTATTAAACTAAACGGGGTGGGCCCTCTATGCAACTATGTACCTGCCCGCGGTGACGGGTATTCCGGTTGGAGGAACATATCCTGGCTTGTATGTCACTGGAGGTGGTACTGCTACCCCTGCGACGGGGAGAGCGGCGGCTATTCTGATGATGTGGTTCACCAGGTCTGTTGCTAGGTAGCCTCCGACTAGGGCTGCGAGCAGATTCAGTGGTGCTTCCAGGTAGAGGGCGCCTATGACTCCGCCTATGGCTCCGAGGATGTCTCCCCAGAAGCTGATGGGCTGTCCCATCCAGCCTTCTGGCCTCAGAGTGTCAAGGTATTTCAGGCCGTAATCTGTTGAGAAGCCGAGGATCTCTCCGCCGTATACTACGCCTACGTCCTTCCAGTCGTCTATGCCGACAGTTCTTAACGACATCTTCTGATCATTATGAGAATGGGCGTGAATCGAATATAAGCTTTTTTGAGGCGGAGAAGCGAAGAGCTCAACTGCGAATTTCTCCGCCTCGCCCTCGTCAAGGTGCATTCCCTTCTCCTTCTGGACATGGTGCCAGAACTCATGCGCCAGGACATGCAAATTTACCCCTGTTTTGCAGACCATTATCTTACCGGTGGAGTTTGGGCCAGCCTGATATAGCCCAATTCGAGGCTCGTGGCACTTGTCGCTTATGACGAGTTCAGGAGGTTCCACCCCATATTTCTCAGATAGTTTGGCTATTACCTTCTCTGCCATTTCCCTTTCCAAGGCGAGGAAATCGTCTGCATCGTTTTCATGGGTCGCCACGGCGTGGGCTTTATTCTTGAGTTCGCTGATAATCTTCGTTATATCCGTCATGATTTCGGCTGGATCCCCGCAAGCCTCGCATTTTGATACATCGTAGTCGATGTTGAATCCCTCGAATTGGCGGCGCAATTTCCTTATCTCCCTTATCCCATCGTCCCTGGTCACGGGGCTGCTCTGGATCCACTTACGGAAATTCCGAATCTCATCGCGGAGCTCATGGAATTTTCTGCTTGTCTCCGCGTCCTCAGCGATGAGGGCATGAGAAATTGCTTCGCTTGCGTGCCCTTCGGCGTCGGCGAGGTGCTTCACGATGCAATTCAAAAAGCCCTTTTCGTCCTCTTTCAAGTTAGTGAAATTGCGGAAATGTCCCTCGCTGGCTATCAGATTAATGAAAATCTGGTCCCTGTTGAAATTTAGGTAATAATCTTCCTTTGAGGTTCCATTAAACATGCTTAGTGCCCCCGACATTTTCACCATTAACTAGAGGGGGCTCGATATTTAATTTTGGCTTTCCATACAGTATGTCCTTAAGACCTGTGAGACTGTCGGCGAACCACTCCCTGCCTCCAGGGGTATCAACTATTATCTTTGCCAGCGAGGGTCTTAGATTCGCCATGACTTCAAATAGAATGCCCATTTTTTCATTTACCCAGTCATTTGTGACATCTTTTAGTGGGCTGGCTATGTCGAGTAGTGCCTTGATCGGTGGGTGATTTAGCAATTCTTTCAGTTCTGCGGGGTTATCTGCTGCTATCTTGCCGAATGTTGCCTCTTCTTTGATTAGTATGCGTAAGGCCTCTTCGGGGCTCACGCCCCATGCCAAACATACCCCGTCAATGTAGGGTGCGAAGATCCGCTCCAAGAATATGCGGGCCTGCATCCGGGCTAGTGCCGTGGCCTTCGCAGATGCCTTAGCCTTAATATTTTCTTCGAGCTCCGCTATGTCAGCTTCTAGGCTCTGTATCTCTTCCATCAGTTTTTCCATCGGGTGGTCCTCCTAGCCCTACTGAAAGCCCTAGGCCACATTGGGGGCATGGAATGGTGCTTGGAACCTGTCCCGGGGGAAAAGTTTCTGATCCTTCATATCCACAGGAGCATTTGAGTACGATGGTTCTGTTGATAGGTGTCGTCCCACGGGGCATTCCGCCAGTAGGCATATGGGCCGCGCCTTGCTGTTGCCCAAGCCTTTGCATATGCTGGGCTACTGGGCCTGCAACCAAGGCACTTAAGGGAGCTAAGAATGCCATCATATTATCGCTTCTCCTGTCCTTTGCATCGAGTTCCAGAATGGATTTACGCATATCCAGATTCAGCTTCGTGATCTCAAGCTGCCTTTCGCCTCTCAACTTCTCGATCTCCAAATCGATGCTCGTGCTTCCCGTCTTAGGCTCGCCGCTGCCGAACATACCTATCTGCTTGGCTCGGTTGAACATCTCAGGATTCATAAGGATCTGCTCAAAGGCCGATGGCTGAGGCTGAGATTTTTCGATGGCTTGAAGTAACGGATTTCGCACTCCTTCGATCACCAAGTCCTTCATAATTTTCATGAACTCCATTGGGTTTGAGGCCTTATCCTTAGTGGGCATGACAGCTTTCATAGAGTCCATACCTGTCTTGAACGAGTCAAACATGACCTTGGCATAATCGAGCATATTGACTTGTGATGTTCCCGGGTTTGATTTGGAATATCCTATTAGTAGAGGAAGCAGGGAGTCTCCCTTTTTAGACTGGTCGATGCTTCTGAATGTGGCGTATGTTTCGATTACTTTTTCCCGCTCCTCCGGGGGCAATTTGGCTATTTGCTGTGCCATTGCAACGCTGATCCTAGGACTGTCCAAACTATTTGTGTCCATACCTTCTTCCTTCTCTAGCTTGTCTATCTCCTTCTGAAGCTTGGTCATCCTAGCCCTGCGCTTCAGAACCATCTCTTCCACCCTCATGGATCTCAACTCCTGAGCGGCCATCGTGCTCTCTGCTTCAAACTCAGCTTCCAAAGGGTCTCTGCCGTAGCCATAGGTACGGCGGCCCATCAATTTAGGGTCTATGCTCACGCGATATCCCGTATCGGTAAGCGGTGATGATTTCACCGGCTCAGTTTTCTTCTTTTTTGGACTCATTTCACAGGCATCCTCATCGTGAGACCTATATCCGCGTTATAGAGGCGAATGAAATAATCATTCACTACCTTATTGAAAAAATCGCTCATGCTACCGTTGAAATTGGCGAAGGGGCCTAGTTCCCTTGTACCGGGATAGTTATGGAATGCTCCCTGCTTTGACATATCGTAGTACATCCGAGTTTTAGGTTTAATATATAATGATTCCCTTGTCGAGCTCCCATCTTGGATGATCAGTTCTCCTGGCTGGATCAATTCAATGCGTTCTTCCTCTTCCTTGTCCTCGTCTTCACCTGGGTTCGGTGAAGGTTCCTCGTTGAAAAGGGCTGCCAAGTTGTTGATCGAGTTTCTGAGGGTTTCAAAGTCTTCTTTCGTTGCATACTCTTGTAAGGGTGGCTGAGGGGCCTCAGGGACATGATGTGAAGTTTCCTCTGGCTTCTCAAGGGTTGGGGGGATATACGATATCTCTGAGGTTTTCTCTGGAGGGTATACACCCATTTTCCGCAGCTCGGTGAATAGATCCCGAAGCGTCGACTCTGCTATGGGTATCTGCTCGCATATCGCCTTCCTTTCATCCGCAGGAATCTCACGATTCTTGCGAACTATGTACCGGGCTGCTTCGTTTTGCTTTGAGCCTTTACGAAATCGGCGATTAACTTCCTCAATCTTCGCCTCAATATCCGACAAGTCTAGGTCGCAATTAAGATACTATTGGGTGAATAAATGTTTTTATGTTTAAAACCTGAATTATCGAGGGGATCTGGGTGAGCGAGCGATATACACTGAAGCTGAAGAGCGGTCACCGAGTGAAAATCAAGAAGGGTGCGGCCTATGAGGTCAATTTCGATGATGTAAAACTCGCTTTTGAGGAGCACCCCGCGGGAGTAAATCAAGGAGTCCACACACATGTATGGATAGAGGCCACCGATGATCCTGATACTACGATGGATATCTATAACTACGTGCTCTGGCAGTTTGAGAAGTACCCGCGCAGGACTAGGATGCAGGCCTTGGTAATTGGCTGGGAATTGGATGAGGCGGAGAAGGATTTTGAGGGACCTTACATGCTTTACGAGCTCATTATCGAACGCAAATTCAGTCAAACCCTGATAGACGATATTAAATTCTGGGCCCTAGGGCTATACAATATTGTCACAGGCTACGTGGCTATGCGAAGCCTTTTTGGGGATAAGGTGGAATTTTAAAAGGATGGACGATATACGGCTTCAAATAATGCAACTTCTCATAGAACCCGCAGAAGACTTATCCGTGAGAGAAATCGCGAGGAGGCTCGATAGGCCTTCAGGCCATGTTTTCTATCACTTGAAGAAACTTCATGAAATGGGGATCCTTAGAAGGGAAGAGAGCGAGGACAGAGTCTACTATACCCCCCAGGACATATTCACGGAGAAAATAGAGGAGGTTCTTGAAACCCTCATGGAACTATCTGTTTTAATAGATGATCCGAACGAAGCGAAAATTGCCAACTGCGTCACAATGTTTCTCAAATGCTACAATTCCATAAGTCGTCAAAAACTAATTTAACACTTTTTTATATAATTCTATGCCCTTAATTAATGTGAACCGACATGGTTAGCGCAAAGAAACGAAGGGCCGGTAAGAAGGGTGGAAGGAAGGCTGGTGCTGCTTCCAGGGCCTGCAGGGGCAAGAAGCTAAAAGCTTTCCACGCCTGCCGTAGGGCTTACTTCAGAAAGCGAAGGTAGAGGGACTCTGAATGGGAAAGAAAAGGGCTAAGAAAAGGAAGTACCCGAAGGGGCTTAAGTGCAAGAAAGGTAGGCTAAAGAGCCCCTATCGTGACAAGAAAACTGGTCGTATGCACTACTGCAAGACTCGGTAGGAAGGATCAATCATGCCCGCTCCTACGCTCGCAGAGCGTGAGCGTATCCTGAAGAGGTATGGTAAAACTTACTTTGGTTGCCCAATTACCCTAAATTATCCTCTGAATACGAAGGGGCGTATATCCAGTGCGAAGGCGTACTATCCTCGTGAGGGTACGGTGAAGTGCAAGGGAGGACGCGCCAGAATATGTCGCAGAGCGAAGAAGGTGGGCTTCCTCAACAAGGACTACTCAGGCTATAGGGGCTGGAAGAGCTTCTGCGCGCGCGTATGAGGGCGGTAAAAATGGCTAAAAGAAGAAAACCGAGATATGTGACCTGCTACTGCAAGACAATTAAGAAAACAGGCGGAGACAACTGCGAATGCTTTGATCCTGCAGGCAAATTACTCTTTAAAACCAAGTGGATGGTTTTAAGAAAAATAAAAACGTGAAAATAGATGGCTAAAAGGGTCTCTGATACCATTAAAATGAAGGCTGGGAAAATCAACTTAAAAAAGATTAAAGCAGAAGCTAAAAAAGGCACAAGATACGTATTCTTTGAGAGTGATGGCAGGGAATGTGTCATTGTGGCTCAGAAATATGGTCCTCGCTGGTGGAAAAAGGCCACGGAAAAGACCATTCTTAGAGTAAGTCCATGTGAGCGAATGAGGTGAAAATAGATGGCCAGTGTCCATAAACTGGATCGGACTGGTTCGCGGTGCCGAAATATAATAACAGGGAAATACGCTAAAGCCGCCCTATGCAAAGTGAAGAAAGAGGTATAATATATGAAGCTGAAAGTTGGAGAGTGCGCCTGCGCGAAGAATCGGATCATATACTGCCGGAAGCCAGAAGGCTATCGATTCACTGGTAAGCGCTGCACGACGCCTGGGCGCAAGGTCAAGGCGTAAAGCCTTTATTATTTCCCACCTTTTTTCAATATAGTATGGCTAAGACGCTTCGATACTACTGGCACCCCGACTGCGAGGGCTGTGAGGAGCTGAAGCCCGCCTTCAAGGAGTTAGCGAAGCTGAAGGGCTGGAAATACCGGGAGATCAACGTGGAGACCTGCAAAACTAAGAGGTGCGATGACATCGAATATGTACCCACGGTCTACGTAGGAAGTAAACAGCTGGATCTCAAGGAAATGGAAAAACTACTGAATGAATGATTGCCAGAGCATTCACGGTTATTCTCTTTCACATATGCTAAATTCGACGTCCAGAAGGAGATCTAAGGCTTCTAAAGAGGTCAAGAATCTATCTATTTTACCGTCATCGTAGAGTTCTATCGCGTCTTCGGTCATTTCTTCTACTATTTCGGAAATTTTCTTGCACTGTCGCTTCCTTTCTTCAGTCAACTATGGATTCACCTTCACTTTTGGGCCATTTTTAACCCTATTTTGAGCCTTGTCGAATAGCTTTCTATTCATCTTAGGCTCTTCATCAGGCTGGCTACGCCTGCGCCTCCTCCTGCGGGAACTCCCCATGGTAATCGCTTCATTTGAGTGCTGCACGGCATACAGCAACTGGGTTGACCTTGCAGAGCTTGTAATTATAAGTACCGTCTTTCCTCAGGGCACGCTTGGGACATTGTGCCTTCTCGACCTTTTTAATGCACCTGGATAGCTTTCTGCGGAGCTTGGGGGATCTTTTTTCCCTTTTCGTGAGGGCATAGGGTAGGTAGCGCCTTCGTCTTGGCATACTATTCAATTATCTCTTCGTCTAAGTCGCTTATATCGTCTTCTTCCTCGTCGTCTGAATCGTCAAAGTCCTGCTCCATAAGCC
>Ga0209991_10000010_pt1 | contig 90284 bp, 82 predicted proteins | sample ChitaG_FD_183167 | JGI IMG/M metagenome (GOLD analysis project Ga0209991, IMG submission 183167) | Deep subsurface microbial communities from South Pacific Ocean to uncover new lineages of life (NeLLi) - Chile_00310 metaG (SPAdes)... | ecosystem: Environmental > Aquatic > Marine > Oceanic >... | reverse complement strand
GGATTGGGCATTTTGGCATGATCTGTATTTTTCCTTGATAGTATGGGTGGTATGCTAGTGCGAGTTTTGCTGGTTTTTTTGCTTTTGCTAATAGTTCTTCTACTGTGAGTTTTTTAGATGGGGTCATGTTGTGTTACCTCGATTGCTTGTGGAGATGTGTTTGGTGTTTGTTTGTGGATTTAAGCGTTTTTGTTTCTGTGTGCCTGTCTTTGTTATGTTGTTTGCGTATGTATCTCTCTTTAGACCCCCTATAATTTTTTAGTTTTTTACAAAGCTTGTTTTTGGTTGGTTTTTTGGAAATAAGCTTGGAAATGGTTTATCTCACGATAGGAATAGATGGGAAAAGATGGCGGCTATATTGGAGGACGCGAGTTTTCATGTGATGTTGCAAGCGCGCGTGGTCCTTAACCGCAGGTTCCCCTACCTAGGGGGGTCGAGTCTTACAATCATTTCTGTGTGTGTGGTTGCCGGGCTGAGGGAAGTTTTTTGTGGTGAGGATAAATATTAGGAAGAGTTGGCAATAAGAGATAGGAACAGCAGATTGTTGAAGAGAAGGTGGAATCATCAGCGATAGCTGCATGATCGTGGTCGGTACGAGGCCTGAAATTGTGAAGATGGCGCCGGTTATTCGAGCGTTGGAAGAGAAGGGTCTGTCTTATGTTTTTGTTCATTGTGGGCAGCACTATGACTATAATATGTCTCAGAGTTTCATTGAAGAGCTTGAGCTGCCTGCGCCAGATTACGGGTTTAAGGTGAAGGCCGACTCGCCAGGGTTGCAAACAGGGAGAATTCTGTCTTTGATTGAAGGTGTTGTTAGGAAGGTGGAGCCGAAGGTTGTGTTGGTTGAAGGTGATACTAATGGTGTTTTGGCCTCAGCTTTGGCGGCTGTGAAACTTGGTGTTCAAGTTGGCCACGTAGAAGCTGGACTTCGGAGTTTTGATTTGCGTATGCCAGAAGAACACAATCGTCGCCTAGTCGATCATATGTCTGCGTTTCTTTTTGCTCCGACTGAGAATGCTCGGGGGAACCTTGAAAGGGAGAGTGTTTGGGGTAAAATCTACGTGACTGGGAATACGGTGATTGATGCTGTGGTGCAGCATCTTCCAATTGCTGAGCGGAAGTCAGGCATTCTGGATGAAATAAGGTTTAAGCGGTTTGCGCTTGTTACTGCGCATCGAGCTGAAAATGTGGATGATCGTGGTGTGCTTGAGGGTTTTGTTGAAGCTTTTGTTGAGGCTCCGATTCCAGTGGTGTATCCTGTTCATCCGAGGACTGAGAAGCGGTTGCGCCGGTGGAAGATGTGGGAGAAGTTGTCGTTGGCGGAGAATGTGCAGGTTTTGCCGCCGGTTGGGTATTTTGATTTTCTTGTGCTTATGAAAAATTGTGAAATGATAATAACGGATTCCGGTGGACTGCAAGAGGAAGCTACGGCGCCGTCTATTCGGAAGCCTGTTCTTGTCATAAGGCTTTCTACTGAGAGGTCGGAAGCCGTGGAAGCGGGTTTCGTGAAAGTAGTAGGCGTGGAAAAAGAGGGTATTTTGGTTGCGGCAGAGGAGGTTTTGAAAGGGAAAGGTAGGTTGCCGGTTGTTTCGCCTTATGGGGATGGAACGGCTGCTCGAAAGATAGTTAAGGTTGTTATGGAAGAAACGTCTAAATAGGAAAATTGTGTGCGGCTGTTTGTTGTGCGGGTTTAGTCCGCTTAGGTGAATAGTGTTGTTATATGCCTAGGGCATGTTTCATAACTATGGTTTCGATTTCCTCGACTTGTTTCAGTTTTTCGTCGTTTGTCACGAAGGCCTTTGCGTTTTCAACGAGTGCAGCCCCTAGCTGAAGGGCGTCTGCGGGTTTTATTCTGTATTTGGCTCTTAGCTCAGCCGCTTTCTCGGCTGTGTGAAAATCGATGGGTTTGATTTTTAGATTTGGGAATGTTTGTAGTATGAACTTATACTCTTGTATGGCGCGCTTGTTTTCTTCTTTTTCGGGTTTAACCAGTATCTCCATTATGGTGACTGCTGATGTGACGCCTTTTATTACTCCGTTTTCAACCATTTCGAAGAGGACGTTTGTGAATGGAAGGTACTTGTGGTTTTCTTCAAGATGATAGATGAAAGCTACGGTGTCTATACCTACGATGGGGTGTTTTTCTAGGAGGGATTTTATTGATGTTGTTGTGTCCATGCTTTTCTTTCCTTTTCAACGTATTTGGTTGCGTCAATGCCTTTCCAGAGGTTTTTGTGAAGGCCTCGCATATATTTTGTGTAGCTTTTGGGTTTGGGTTTCATAATGACTTGCCCCTCTTTTATGGAAACTATGAGTTCGTCTCCTCGCTCGATTTTTAGGGCGTCGCGAGCTTGTTTTGGGATAACTACTTGGTATTTCTTGCTGATTCGAACGGTTTCTGTCAAGGGCTACACTTCCGTTTTCTACTTTACTTTTGTGTTTTTGCTTTACTATAAACCTTGTGTTTTACCTGATGACCTGCTGTTAATTTCGTTAGGACTACAGAAGATTGTGGGTTTTTCTTCGTCTTGATGATGGAAGGTTTGTTATGTTTGTAGGTTAATTCCCATTTTGATTTTGTAACGTTATTCGCGTTACTCTCTCTTTATAGACCCCCTACCTAGGGGGGAGGGTGTTGAGTTGTTTTTGGGGTGTGGGGTTCTCTTTTTCCGTATATTTTTTGTTATTTTAGAATGTCTTTGATGCCTTTTGATAGGTTCCATTTGGGTTCAAAGTTAAGAAGTGTTTGTGCTTTGGAGATGTCGTAGACGAACACGGGAAAGTCGAAGAGTCGTGCTGGTTTAATCTCCATCGTCAGGTTACTTCCCATAGCGTCGATGCATAACTCACATACGTCTTTTATGCTTGTAGCTCTGCCCGATCCTATGTTAAACGCTTGACGGGTGTGTTCTGTTTCGAGGGCTAGGAGGTTTGTTTGTACGATGTCTTTGATGTATATGAAGTCGTTTGTTTGTTTTCCGCCGAAAATTAGGGGTCTTTCTCCTTGTTTGAGGCGTTTTAGAAAGGCTCCGACGGCTCCCCAGTCTTTGTCTTTTCCGTAGATGTAGCCGTATCGTAAAATGATGTATGGTAGGTTTTCACCGTAGAGGAAGATCCATTCTTCTGCTTGTTTTTTGGTTAAACCGTAAATGCTGTCGGGTTCTCTTTTGGCGTCTTCTCGGATTGGAATAGGAGCATTATGGCTGTAGACAGATCCGGTGGAACTGTAGACCAGTCTTTCTGCTTTTTTCTCGATGCAAGCTTTGATGATGTTGAGTGTTCCTTCGATGTTCACTTTTACGGCTCTTTGTGGGTTTCGTTTTGCTTGGTCAAATCTGGCGATGGCTGCTAAGTGTAGGACTTTGTCTCCTTTCTTAATCACATTTTTGAATTCTTCATCTAGTATGTTCATGGTGGTTATTCTGCATCGCTTGTTCTCTTTGAATCTGGTTTTCAATTTGGAATCTGTGATGTCTGTAGCTAGCACATTGTAGCCTGCGTCGAGTAACCCTCTTACTGTGTGTAGTCCTACGAATCCGTTTGCGCCTGTTACGACAACTTTCATCTGATCTGGTCTCCACAGTTTCCTTTCGTCTACTTTTCAGGATTTAAGGACATAGTATCCCTGTAATATAATAGCTTTAAGTTGCTTCTTTATCCAGATCGACTTAACTCATTTGCGTGTGCCTATGCCTACGCCGCGGTAAGAGAAGCCAGCTTCTTTGCAGTCTTTAGGATTGAAGACGTTTCTGCCGTCGACTATTACAGGTGTTGCAAGGATGTTTATGAGCCAGTCTAAGCGAATATCAACGTATTGCTTGTGACGGGTTACGATGACCATGCAGTCCTTGTTTTTCAGGGCATTTTCCAAGTTGTCTGTGAGAACTATCCCTTCAAACTCTTTGACGTATGGATCATGGACTATTAATTCTTTGCAGATGTCTTTGAGGAGGCTGTAAAGGGGTAATGCTGGCGTGTTTCTTGTGTCATTGGAGTCTCCGAGGAACGCGAAGCCTAGTATGCATACCCTTGCGTCTTGTAGTTTCACGCCTTTTTCATGCAATGCTTCTTCTACCAAATCTTTCATGTGTTGTGGCATGGAATCGTTTGTCTTCCTGCTTTCGACGAGAATCTTAGGTGTAAACTTGAAGTCGCCGTAAGCGTCAAGACCGTATTTTAGCAGCCACGGGTCTTTGGGGAGGCAGTGGCCTCCGGCACCTGCGCCTGGGATATGCATCATTCTGTATGGGTTCTTTGCAGGATCGGATGGGTCATTGGGTAGAGAGTTCACGAATCGTCTGACCTCGTGGACGTTGACGCCGAGGCTTTCGCAGATCAAGGCAACTTCGTTTGCGAATGCGATGTTGACGTCGCGGTAGGTGTTCTCGGTGACCTTAGCTACTTCGGCTGTGAGACAGTCAGTTGGAAACAGCTCTGCCTTGTTGATGTTTTTGTAGAATTCGACACCGCGTTGAGCACATTTAGGGGTGAGTCCGCCTACAATCCTTGGCATGTACTTCAAGTTGTGAAGTAGACGGCCGACCATAACACGTTCATAAGAGTACACGAGGTTGAAGTCTTTGCCTGCTTTCATTCTGAAGGATTTTTCCAGTATCGGTTTTACGATGTAATTGGTGGTCCCTGGGGCTACGGTGGATTCTACAATGATCATTGCTCCGTTTTTCATGTGTTTTCCAACAGCGTGGGACACTTCTCTTAGTGACTTGTATTGTGGCATATGATTTTGGTCAACTGGAGTCTGAACGTCGATGAGAATCACGTCGGCTTTTTTGCAGACGGAGATGTCGTCGGTAACCTTGAAGCTGCCTTTCTTCACGACTTTGCTGATGAGTTCTGCTAGGCCTGGTTCGTCGCCTTCGATGGGGCATTTGCCTGCGTTGAGATAGTCGATCTTCCATCCTGACCGCTTGGATCTTCTCTGCACTCCGATGACATTGAAGCCTTCAACATTAGCGAACAGAGCGGCTGCGGGGATGCCTACGTATCCCATGCCGATTACTACGATTTCCAAGTTTGTTAAGTCTCCATGCTTTTAGTGCATGCAAGCATCCGTGATATATTGGATGTCTTCGTCATTAACTGAAGGATGAACGGGTAGACTTAAAACTCGTTTGCAGGATTCCTCAGTTATAGGGCAAATCTTTTTGTCATAACCCAACCCGTGGTATAGAGGTTGCCGGTAGATCGGCATCGGATAGTGAACGGCTGTGCCAATGCCCATTTTTTCTAGGTGATTAGCAAGTTCGTTTCTTTCCAGTGGATAATCTTCCTCCACTCTGACGACGTACTGGTAAAAGACGTGTTTGACATGTTCCTCTACGTATGGGGGAGTTAGACCGTGGATCTTCTTGATTCCTTCATTCAGCATTTTTGCATTTATTATTCTTTTTTCATTAAGTTTGTCAAGCTTCTTAAGCTGCACTAGCCCAATAGCGGCTGATAGTTCAGTCATACGATAGTTGTACCCGAGAATAGTGTGATGATATTTTTCGGTTTGGCCGTGGTTTCTGAGTAGACGGGCTTTTCGGGCTAATTCATCGTTGTTTGTCATGATTATTCCCCCTTCTCCGGTGGTCATGTTTTTTGTGGCGTAGAAGCTGAAGCATCCAACTTCGCCTAAGCCTCCTGCTTTCCGTCCTTTATATTCGGCTCCATGCGCTTGGGCAGCGTCTTCTATTAAGAACAAGTTATGATCTTGGGAAATTTCCTTTAACTCCTCCATTTTTGCTGGCTGTCCGAACATGTGCACAGCAATTATTGCCTTTGTTTTTGCAGTTATCTTCTCGTTTACGTCTGAAGGATCTATGTTGAAGGTTTTTTCGTCGATGTCAGCGAATACGGGTTTTGCCCTTTGAAATAGAACACAGTTGCTTGTGGCTATGAAGGAGAAGGCGGGGACTATTACTTCATCGCCTGGACCTATCTTGAAAGCTTTCAGGGTGGTGTCTAGGGCGAGGGTTCCGTTTGTAACGGCGACAGCGTGTTTCACACCGATGTAGTTTGCAAATGCTTCTTCAAATGATTTGACTGTCTTTCCTTGAACTAACATGCCTGATTGGAAGACCTTCCTTATTACTTCCTCTTCTTCTCTTCCTAAGACTGGTTTTGCGATTGGTATTGTTCTTTTCATTTTAACGTTACCTTTCATCTTCTATTTTTGCATAGTTTTCTTTGGGTATCTCATATTTTTCATCACAAAAGGGGCATTTCATTAGAATATCTCTCTGCCTCTCTTCTTCTTTTGTTAGTCGTCTACCGCATTTGCACACAAATCCTTTAATTTTTGCTGGATTTCCATATGCCATGGCATACGGTGGGATATCCTTGGTCACTGTGCTGCCAGCTCCTATCATTGCATGGACCCCTATTGTGACACCGCATATTACGATTGTACCAGCTCCTATGGATGCTCCCTTTTTTACGAGAGTGGGTACGATTGTCCAGTCGGTGTTGGAACTTCTTGGGTAAGGATCGTTTGTGAAGGTGACGTGAGGGCCCACAAATGTGTTGTCTTCGATTTTTACGCCTTGGTAGACGGTTGCTCTGTTTTCAAGTTTCACGTGGTTTCCAATCTTTACTCCTTTTCCTACGTAAACAGAGTGGCCAAGCACGCATTCTTTGCCTATTTTTGCGTTTTCTCTTATGTGGACGAAGTGCCAAACTTTTGTGCCCTCTCCTATTGTAGCTGTTTTTTCAACAACCGCTGTAGGGTGAACGTAAGCCTTATTCACGGAGAGACCTCCATTTAGATTGTAATCTTGACACACATAAATAATGCTTTAGCGTTTTGGAAAGATAGGTAAAGAGGAGCGCGAAACTGTGAAGGTTATGCTTGTTATAGGGGCGAGGCCTCAGATCATTAAGTCGGCGCCAATAATTCATGAGGCGTCAAAGGATGCTGAAATGGAGTTTCAGATAGTTCACACGGGGCAACATTATGACTTTGAGATGTCAAGAATATTCCTTGATGAGTTAGAGTTGCCTGATCCCATAGTTAACTTGGGTGTTGGGTCTGGATCTCATGCTTGGCAGACGGGTAAGATGATGGTTGGGCTTGAGAAGACGATTAAGGAGTTGAAGCCTGACATTGTCTTGGTTCCTGGGGACACGAACTCTACGTTGGCTGGTGCGCTTGCGGCTGTTAAGCTTCATGTGCCAGTTGCTCATGTTGAGGCTGGGGCAAGAAGTTATGATATGAAGATGCCGGAGGAGGTTAATAGGCGGTTGACGGATCATTGCTCACGAATATTGTTTGCGGCAACGGAAAATTGTGTAAAGAACCTATTGAAGGAGGGTATACCCGAGGATCAGATACATCTCACTGGCGACACCATGTATGATGCCTTGTTGAAGCGTATGGTTGGAGCTCTCAGAAGTCATGTTCTGGAGAGACTTGGCTTAAAAGTGGGTGAATATGCTGTGCTTACGGTTCATAGGCCTGAGAATGTGGACGATCCGAAAGCTCTAGAGGATATAGTGGAAGCTGTGATTCAATTGAAGGAGTTGGCAGTGATTTTTCCGGTTCACCCTAGAACTTTGGAGAGATTGAAAGCCACTGGTTTGTTAAAAAGAGTGAAGGAGGCTAAGCATGTGAGGCTTGTGGATCCAGTTGGATATCATGAGATGCTTCAGTTAGCGAAAGACTCTAGGATGGTTTTTACTGATTCAGGTGGACTGCAAAAGGAGGCTTTTTGGCTTCACACCCTCTGCATTACGCTTCGAGAGAAAACAGAGTGGGTGGAAACTGTAAAGTTGGGAGCCAATATGCTTGTTGGAAATAATAAGGAAATGATTGTTCGAAAAGTGAGAGAGTGTTTGGCTATGGAGGGTTTGGAAATGAAGTTGAAAGAGTTGCCGAATCCTTTCGGGGATGGGAATGCTTCGGTGAAGATTGTTGAGGCTTTGAAAGAGTTCTGCTAATTGTAAATATTCGTTTTTGATGTTTGCTACATTATTTGTGTCTCTCTCTAGACCCCCCCCATAATTTTTTTAGTTTTTCACAGAGCTTGTTTTTCATTGGTTTTTTGAAAATAAGCTTGAAAACGGTTTATCCCACGATAGGAATAGATAGGAAAAGATACGAAAAGATGGGAATTGACGGCGGCCCTATTGGAGAATGCGGTTTTTCCTGTGATGCTACAAACACGCATATGCTCCTTAACAGCAGTTTTCCCTACCTATGGGGGAGGGGTTGTGGCTTGTGTCAGAGTTGTGGTTTTGGAGGTGTGAATAGAGTTGTATGGTCGTTAGTAGCGCCAAGGCCGTTTATTCTTCTTTCATGAATTTCTGGATTTCCTTTTCAAATTCTTCGATGTCTTTGAGGTTGTGTTTGATTATCTCTAGAACTCTTCTGTTGTCGATTTCTCCGTACCTATGGACCAGTAGGTTTCTGAATCTTGCCATATCTTCCAGTTTGTTGGCAAGCTTTTTTTCTAAGATTCCTTCTTCTTTGAGGACTTTGAACATCTCGCTGTATTCTTCGGCTCTTCTGAAACTTTTTACTGAAATGATGTAGTTAGCGATGTCGATGCAGGCTTCCATGATTTCTAAGAGGGAATACTTTGCAGCTTGGATGTCTTTATAGCTCTTTAAGAACTGCTCAGGGCTGAGAGTTTTGGTTTCTTTCAGAAACGCGAGGTTACGTTCAAGAATGTCAAATTTGCCTTCTATTATGTCCCGTTCTATGCGCATGTTAGTAGTCTCTCCTTTCTCTTTTCGTCGTATTGTTTATAGAAAGGCTTGAAATCTATATATCCGTCTATAACTGATGTTTCGAATTTCACCCTTTCGTTCTCATCTTGAGATGTGATTACCTCTCCGTTTTTGATTACTTGGTGGAGGAAGCGGTAAGGCCTGTTATTCAGAATTCTTATGTCCACTTCTTGATTTAGGTTGCATTTTCTTTTTATCTCTCCAGCAATCCGAGCTGGGTACAAAGCATCTTCTTTGAACTCTTCCTTTAGGAGTAGTCCAATGTCTATATCGCTTGTTTTGGCATTGTCACCCCTAACTGTGGAGCCGTATAGGTAGGACACAAGTATCTCCTCGTGTCCTTTTAGGACCTTTTTGATCTCTTCCTTTAGTTTCATCTCATCACCGGGATGCAATGGGACTGTTTACTCATAATAGTTGATAGATGATTAAACTTAAATACCCTTTACAGGCAGAGCCAAAAAATTGGGGGTTCTTCTTCACGTACATATAAGAAACGCTTCTTATGTTTTGCACAATAAACTAATTGAACGCTTGTTCTTGAGCTATTTCTGCTTTGTATACACGCATTTTATAAGAAGCTAAAATATTCAAACTCTAACATATCGTCTTGGAACTGGTGGAAATGGATTCGGCGCGTCTTGTTAGGGGTTCTGCCTATCTTGTTACTCAAAGTGTTGTTACTACGATAATAGGCGCGGTTGCTTTGAAATTTTTGAGGACCGTGAACGAGAATGACATGAGGCTCATCCGGAATCTCTTAGGAAAGAAGGCCACCGTAATAGTAAATTGTGTTGAAAAAGTTCTTGTTTAGTTGGTGTCAAATCGCTACTAAATTACGTTTGCTTCTCCCCTGCTATGTGTTGGCTTCTACGCCAATAGCTTGAGCTTTTTTCATGCCGGGTAACACACGTTCTTAATCTCTGTTACTTGATGAAAATTACGTTCTTTAGTTCTTTGAAATGTTCGTCTCCGGTTATGACTTCAGCTTTTTTTAAGAGTCCAGTTGCATAGACTATGGAGTCGGCTAGTCCCCAGCCTTTTATTTTCTTTTTCATGGTGACATTTAGTCTGGCGGATTCTATGGCGGTTTTTTCATCTAGGGGGGCGAGAGCGCTACTCTCCTTGATGAAGACTCTTTGCTTCTCGGCTAGTTCTTCATTCTCCACTCTGATCGTTTTTGCGTAGATTTCAGCGAGACAGATGGTAGGCGTTATCTTCTCCTCTAAGCCTTCGATTATGGGTTTAACTTTCTTTCCTGCTTTGGTTCCCATGAAATACTCTATCCATGCGTAAGAGTCTATTACGTATCTCATAATCGGTCCCTGTGATCTCTTAGGTCGTTTAGGTTGACGTGTTTCATGACGCCGAACATGCTTTCCTTTTTCGAGAAATAATCAACTAGTATCTGATTTAGAAGTTTCGAGATGTTTCTGGCTCCTGCTTTTTCCTTGATAGCTTGATAGACATCTTCCCTTAAGAGAACTGTTGTCTCTTTTTGACCATAGACACCACCATAAACATATATGTAAACTTTCTTTATAAACATTTGTTGCAACGCAAACTATGCATGCATTCATTTGATTTTGTTACGTTGTTTGGGTTATTCTCTCTCTTTAGACCCCCCCTATAATTTTTTGTTTTTAACAGAGCTTGTTTTTGGTTGGTTTTTTGGAATTAAGCTTGAAAACGGTTTATCCCACGATAGGAATAGATGGGAAAAGATACAAAAAGATACTAAAAGATGGGAAAAGGTGGGAATCGACAGCAGCTGTATTGGAGGACGCGGTTTTTCATGTGATGTTGCAAGCGCGCGTGCCCCTTAACCGCGGGTTCCCCTGCCTAGAGGGGTGTTGAGTTGTATGGTCGTTAGTATCACCAGGGCCATCCGTGCTTTTCGTATCCCCATAGTTTGCCGTTTTTGAGGTACCAGTGGATTGTTTTTCGGATTCCCTGTTCAAAAGGTTGTTATGGGTTTCCATCCTAGGAGTTTTTTGGATTATGCGGTTGTATTCTTCTGCGCCTAGTCTTGGTTTTTCTATGATGAAGTAGGCGGTTGTGGCGTTGTTCGTTTTCATGGCTTCTATCGTGGGCTCGGGTGTAGGATTTGGTCTGTGTGTGTACGCAAAGTGTAGGGGGCCCCTTTATTTGGAGCCAAATATGTTTTGAACAGGTTTGTTTTTGTGTTTGGGTTTGGTATGCAAGAGTTTGTGGTATATTTTTATTGCTGAGATGTCGTATAGGTTTTAAGATTTTTGGTAGGGATTTCGGCGGTTTTTAGGAGCTTTGAATCAGTGGTTACAAGGGGATAGTTTGTTATTATAGCGGCTGCGGCGTGGAACGAATCGAAGTAGGTTAGGTTTCCTCCGAATTTTTTGTAGATTTTTACATGCTTGTCGTACAGATCTTTGTTTACTTCGATTTTGTTCAAGACGGGGCTTGTGATTATGTCGGATATGAAGGAAAGCCATTCTTGGAGTGGGATGTCAACTTTTCCGGCGAGCCAAACTGCTTCGGCTTCGAAAATTATTGGTGTGACAACGTTGATTTCGGTTTTTTCTTTTTCTGCTGAATTGAAGAAGGCTTCGGCGTGTTGGTGGTCTGGGTCGTCCTTGAAAGCGTAGGCCATTAGTACCCGAAGATCCACTAGGAGTTTCATGTGGATCCTACCGTGTGCCTGATTCTTTTAAGAACGTTTTCTCTACTTCTTCTTTGTCTTTCTCTGTCTCATACTTTGGTTTGCCTTGAAAGCGTTCATGAAATGTTTGGAATGATCGTGGAGTGAGGATGATCTTTCCCTCCTTGACGGTCCAGAAGATATCCATTCCCTCTTCTAGGTGGATTTTTTCTCTTACGGGTTTTGGGATGGTTAGGGTGTATCTCCGTTGAATGGAGGTTTTTTCCGTCATTTGATTTTTCACCGAATTTTAATTTGTTTGTCGGAGATTTAAAGGTTCCGTTGGTTAAGCTTAACATTTATTATGTAACAAGGTCTCACAAATTTTATTGTTTAACCTATTCTTCAACTAAACCAGATTATTTAATCAATTACTAAGCGACTGGGGTCTTTGGCAATAAAAGATGCGGAGTTTCTCTTCACCCTTATAGTAGAAGATTTTGTATGTTGGGATGCCGTTTTGTTGAGCTTGTGATTTTATGCGGTTGTATTCTTCTTGGTTTTTCTATGGTCAAATAGGCAACGATGGGGGATTTGTTGGTAAACTTGTTAAAGCCGGAGGGAAAAGATATTCTATTTTTTCTCTTCGTGTTTGTTTTTGAGTTTTTCTTTCACCCATTTTAGAACTTGTCTTAGATTTTCCTCTGGTGGATTGTTTAGCGAGGTTATTGTGTCTGATGTTATGTTTTCTTCTTCTCCAGCGTGTATGTGTCTGGGGAAGGTTTCAATTTCAGGGTGGTCTGGTGCTGTGTTGATTCTGTAAAGTTCTCTTTTTCTTTGCCAGTGGAAGGAGTAGTCGTGGTCAACTGGATAATGTATGTCCATGAATGATTCGTCGATGAAGAGGAGGCGTATTCTGTCTCTGAGGATCAGTGGCTCTTGTTTGAGGATATCCCTGAATTCGCTGGACGCTATTCTTGCGAGTTTTCGATATCTCTCTCGAAGCCGCATTAGGCGGGTCCTCTCAGTTCACTCAGTTTCTCCTCAAGTGCTTTTAGCATATCTTCCATATCGATTTGATAGGTGAGTGCTGAGAGGTAGTCTTCGAATGTTGGGTGTGCCTTTAGCTCACCCTTTGCAATTTTCGCTTTGATATCCTTTGGCTTAGTGACTCCGTATCGACTTAAAATCTCGTTTCGCCTTTCCCGATTTTCTAGTATGGTGCGAACTAAAGCGTTGACCTCGATCTCTAGCTTGGCTTCAGGAAAACTTTTCAGCATATCAACGACGTCTGAAGGCATTTTAGACCCCCTATAAAGTATTACTGACAAGCTGACTTTTAACTTATTTGTAGGAGGCAGATGACTGTGTAAGAGAATACTTAGCGATTAGCTATCGGTTGATTGTCTCTTATAGTAGAATATGTGGAGTTTTTCTTCGCGTTAGCAATAGTAGCGTATGTTTGGAGGCCGTTTTGTATTGTGCGTCTTTGGTCCGTGTGTGCGCAAGGTGTAGGGGGCCCCTCTATTTGGAGTCAAATATCTACGACGAGGATAAACCCGGATCATGAAGTAATATGTGTTTTTAGTAATAGTAATTTGTTGGGCATGTACATACCGATGAGGAATAAGGATGTTGGTTGCATGCATTTTATAAGAAACCAAGATACCTCAAGCTTTAACCTATTATCTCGGAGCTGGTGAAAATGGTGGAAATGGATTCGGCGCGTCTTGTTAGGGGTTCTGCCTATCTTGCTACTCAGAGTATTGTCACTACGTTGATAGGTGCTGTTGCTTTGGCTTTCATCGCTCGGATTCTGACGCCGGTGGAGATGGGTGTTACTGTCGTTTTAATGCTCACTTTAGGGCTGGCTCAAGTGTTTACTGATCTTGGGTTCAGCGGCGGGTTGACGAAGTTTGTGGCTGAATACAGAGGGAAGGGAGCGGATTATACGTTTATGTCGTTCGGGGCGGTTTTGGCGAAGGTTTTGACGGCTGGTTCTGCAGCTGCACTGTGTTTTTTGGCGGCTCCTTGGTTGTCTGAATTTTTGTTGAAAAGTGGAGAGTATGTCTTTCTGTTTCAGTTGCTCAGCGTGAACATTCTGACGTTTTGTGTTAGGCTTACAGTGAATAATCTTCTTTGGGGGGTGAACCGGTTAAGGGAGATGGCGATTCTTAATGTCGTGTCGACGTTTATAGGGAGAACGTCTGCTGTAGGCTTTTTGTTGTACGGGTTTGGGTTGGTTGGGCTGGTCATCGGCTGGATTTTAGGTGAGTTAGTTTACGTCATTTTGAGTGCGCTGATTATAGTGAGGAACAGGTATGTTAAGATTCATCCACTTGGAGAGGTGGTCCCTTATTTGAAGACGTTGGCCAAGTTTTCATGGCCGCTCTTCGTCACTAGCGTTGTTCTCTTCCTTTACAGCTGGTTTGATCAGGCTCTATTGCTTGCCTATGCACCATTGAACGAAGTTGCCGTCTACAGCATTGCACTCCGAGCTTTTGGAGTCATCGCTCTCATACCTGCGGCCTTGAGCGGTGCGTTGTTTCCTTATTACAGCGAACAGCATGGAAAGGATGAACAGCAGAAGATTGTTGCGGGGGTACATGGTTCGTCGCGTTATATTGCGTTGCTCTATACGCCGCTTGCCTTGGGGTTGATGGCCACTGCAAACCCTGCCATCACGCTTTTTGCTGGGCAGACTTATGCAGGCGGTGACATGATCCTTATGATCCTGTGTCTCTTTGGGGGACTCAGCTGTTTAGTCGCTTCTTTTGGAGGTTTGCTTCTCGTTTACAACATGACTCCGACTGTTCTGTTGATAAATGTCGCCTCGGTTGTGGGCAGCATAGTTATGTTGCCTCTGCTGTTGCCTTCTTTTGGTGTTGCGGGTATGGCTGTTGTCAAAGGGGTTGCTATGGTTATATCCTTTGTTCTGACGGTTATTGTTCTCCGGAAGCGTATGCCAATAAGATTTGACGGAGAAGCGGTGTGGAAAAGCTGGACTGCTGCTATTGGGATGTTTGTAGCTGTGTGGTTGGTGGAGTATGTGTATTTTAGTCCGTATCTGCTCCCGCTCTACGTGGTTGTGGGAGGAGTTGTATACGCGGTTGCTTTGAGGCTTTTGGGAGCTGTGAACGAGAATGATATAATGCTCATCCGGAATCTCTTGGGAAAGAAGGCCTCCGTAATAGTGAATGTTGTTGAAAAAGTTCTGATGTAATTAGATATTTTTGGTCTTTTGGAAAGAAGAATAGGACTGTATAGTTGTTAGTAGCGCCATGCCCATCCGTGTTTTTCGTATCCCCACAGTTTGCCGTTTTTGAGGTACCATTGAATCGTTTTTTTGATGCCTTCTTCGAATGTTGTTGTGGGTTTCCATTTCAGGAGTTTTTTGGCTTTGCTGTTGTTTGTAATTAGTTTTTTGACGTCTTTGGGTCTCATTCTGCGTTCGTCGATGGCAACTTCTTTTTCTTCTGTTTTTGTTTCCTTTTTTATCAGGTTTAGTATGTCTTTCATTTTCCATGTTTTGTTTGTTCCTATATTGATGATTTCGCCTTCTATGTTTTCGGTTTCTAGGGCGGCTATCATCGCGTTGGCGGTGTCTTCTACGTAGGTGAAGTCTCGGCTGGTTTCTAGGTTTCCAACATGTATAGTGGGTTCTTTTAGGCACTGTCTTATCATTTCTGGTATGAAGTAGGGTAGGCTTTCTCGGGGTCCGAAAGTGTTAAAGGGGCGTAGTATGACGACGGGGAGCTTGTGTTCCCAGTGGAGGGTTTGGGCCCACATGTCAGCGGTGGCTTTGGCTACTGCGTATGTGCTGTGGGGGTTTAGGGGGTGTTGCTCGTTCATAGGTGTGTATTGTGCGGTACCGTAGACTTCGCTGCTGCTTATGTGAACTAGTCGGTTCACGTTGTGGTCTAGGCAGGCTTTGAAGACATTTAGGCTTCCTGTGGCGTTTACCTCGGCTGTTTGGAGTGGCAATTGATAGCTTAGGGGCACGAAGGCTTGGGCGGCTAAATGCATTATGTATGGGTGCTTGTGGATTGCTGAGGAGACGGATTTGAAATCTCTCACGTCGCCTTGTATGAACCTTAATTTTTTGTTCTTTGGCAGGTTGTCGCGTAGTCCTGTGCTCAAGTCGTCAAAAACTGTTACTTCAAACTGTTCTTCAAGCAGTTTTCGAACTAGGGTGCTGCCTATGAAGCCTGCTCCGCCTGTTACCAAAACTTTCTTGTCCATTCAGAGCCCCCGTGATAGTTTAGTTGTATAACTGTTTTTGGTTTATATGTGGGTTTCTGGAGGTAAATTCTGTGAGCTTGTTTTGTTCACGCTTGACTGGTTTTCTTGGAGTATAGGTAGAGGAATGTGGTAAGCCATGTGATGAAGATGATGTAACCTATAATGTAGTGAATTTGTCCTCCTACTTCGGCGCCATAGAAGTAGTCGGCTATGAATATGATGAGGACTCGCAGAACGTTTAGGGCAAGTACTCCTGACACGCCGACTAGAGACCATGTTATTTTTGATTTTAGGTTGCCGTGTTCTTCAATTAGCAAGATTACTAGTATTATGGAAAAGATTAGGATGCTGGAAACGCCTACGCAATACCAGTTAAAAACTGCTGTGATCGTTCCTCCTTGTATTGTGGGAAAACTGATTATGGGAAGATGATTTGGGAAGTAAACGGTTGCTTGGACACCAAATGCGTTTAGAATGACTTGTATAAGGTATGCGAATTGAGAAGTGACATGAGGGGATAGATGGGGCTCTAACCATTCTGAAATGAAGGAACTTGAGGTTGCGGCTATGATTAGAAATATGGATGAAACCGTTTCTTTTAGGGCTGAAGCTTCGAAGAATGTAAGGCATAATCCAAGAAGATAGACGGCGTAGTTTGCTGCTGTATAGAAGCTGGCAGAAGGAAAAAACGGGGCTAGTGCGTAATAGATGAAAAAACTTCCGATTACTATAAGGAGTCCTAAGGCTTTTTGTATGTGTTCCGCCGGATGACAAAGCTGTAGCTTTTGTTTTTTGATTAGGAGGAGGATGAAACCGTATATGGGGATTATTATGGCGAATGGCCACGTAAGGTGGTAGTATGTGAGCAGTAGGAGCGGGATGAAAGCCAGTAGGTAGAAGGTGTTGATTCTCTCTTTGAATGTGGACCGAATTGTGTGGAATTTCAACATGGTTTCTTGTTTCCTCTAAGGTTTGGTCAATGCTTTCCTTAATCTGGATGCCATATACTCTAGCTCGCTTTGGGTGAGTTGAGGGGAGTTTGACACGTAAAAGCCGTTTTGGTTAGCTTCTTCGGCCACCGGACACTCGTTGATGTTGTATCCAAGGTGTTGGTAGGGTGGTTGTGTGGGTATAAACGATAAGAGAGGCCTAGTTTCGATTCCTTGGTTTTCTAGATATTCAACGACTTTATCTTTCTGTTTTCTTCTTTTCGTGATTATGTGATAGACGTAGTATACGTTGAAGGCGTAGCTTTTTGCTGTTGGCAATTTTATTTTGAGATCGTTGAGTTGTTTGTTGAGGAACTCAGCGTTTTTTCTCCTTTTCTGAATGTATTTACCCAGTTTTCGCATTTGTACGATGCCTATTGCTGCGTGGACATCTGACATTTTGTAGTTGTAGCCTAGGATTGGATGGTAGAATTTTCGGTGTTTGTCCATGCCGTGATTTCGAAGCATCCGCATTTTTTCAGCCAGTTCCTCATCGTTTGTGAGTGCGATGCCTCCTTCTGCGGTGGTGATGATTTTGTCTCCGTAGAAGCTGAAGCAGGCGATGTGACCAAGGGATCCTGCCTTTCTGCCTTTGTATTTTGCTCCGAGAGCGTGAGCCGCGTCTTCAACTACATAAATGCCATGTTTTTCAGCGGTCTCCATGATGGGGTCCATGTCGATAGGATGGCCAAACATGTGGACGGGCAGTATGGCTTTTGTTTTTTGGGTAATCTTTTTTTCGATGATGGATGGGTTGACGTTTAGGGTTGTGGGCTCCACATCCGTAAAGATTGGTCTTGCGTGGAGGTAGAGTATGGGGTTGGCGGTGGATACGCAGGATAGGGGCGTGGTTATGACTTCGTCTCTGTTTTGTACACCGATAGAGGCCAATGCTGTGTGGATGGCGGTTGTTCCGCTGCTGGTGGCTATTCCATATTTGGCACCGCAGTAGTTGGCGAATGATTTTTCAAATTCCTCAACTTTTTTGCCTTGTGTTATCCACCCGCTTTTCATTGCTTTTACTACCGCTTCTATTTCCTCATTTCCTATGTCGGGTTTTGCGATTGGTATTTTCACGTTAGGCCTCCTCACAACAGTGATTGATAAATGGCTTCCATTCTGTCAACGCAGTTTTCCCACGAGGCTCTTTGCTTGACTATGCGGATGCATCGTTCGCCGAAACGCTTTCTAGTATCCTCATTCTCTATGAGCCGTATTATTTTTTCTGATAGCATTTGGGAGTTTTTTGGTTGAAATAGGAGTCCGTTTGTTCCATTCTCTATCCATTCTCTGTTTCCAAGTATATCGGTGACTATTGGCGCAAGACCACAAGCCATGGCTTCTAATAGGGAAACGGAAGTGGAGTCGATGAAAGGTGTGGAAACGTAGATGTCGGATGCAGCGAGATATTGTGCTACTTCAGGATGAGAGACTAACCCTACGAAACGTACATGCTCGTGAACGCCTAACTCGTTAACCAGATTTCGCAGTTGACTTTCCAAGGGTCCTACACCTTTGATTATGAATTTGATGTTTTCATGTTTTTTCAATACGATAGGAATGGAGTGAATTAGACATTCTACGTTGTAATGATTATTAAAGAGGGCCCTCGTGCTTATTATCACAGTGTCGTTTTCTTTGATCCCTAATCTTCTCCGCACGTTGGATCCATCTACGTCTGAATTAAAGATGTTGAGGTCAACCCCGAACGGTATTACTTCGATTTTGTGGTGGGGAACTCCCGTTCTTATCCATATGTCTTTGAGGCAGTGGGCATCCACTATAATCCGATGTGCTTTCATGCTTGCCATTCTTGCTATGCTTCTTGTGAGAATATCGGCGTCTGGAAGCGATAGCACCTCGGCACCCCAAGAAGTCAATATGTATGGGTGGCCGCTCAAGATGATGGCCAAACTATAATGGTGTTGAACGTGAAGATGAATGAAGTCTGGGTTGATCCGTTTGAGAATTCTTACGATTCTTAAGCTGTTAGGGATGAATTGTTGTGCAAAATTGGTTTTACGCAATGTTGGCAGAGCATACACTTGTATAGACTTTGGTTTGGGAGCAACCCAAGCTCTGCTATCAGTTATTAACGATACGCTGTAGCCTCGTTGAATGAACGCCTTCATCCATCGGTAGACGTGGATGGAAAGAGGGCTCACGTGGCACACTGTTGCCTTCGTCAAATGATTCAACCTTAACTCGAAGCTACGGTGATATAATCATAGTATGATGAACCTCGTAGTTCTTAAAAATTATAGCATAACTGGGTAGTTGTATGTCTTTCAGGTAGATGTGCTACTCTTATAGTGGAAAATGCGAAGTTTTTCTTCGCCTTTGTAATAGAAGACCTGATAGGTTTCAAGATCGTTTTGTTGGGCTTGTGATTTTATGCGGTTGTATTCTTCTGTACCTAGTCTTGGTTTTTCTATGATGAAGTAGGTGGTGGTGGCGTTGTTGATTTCCATGGCTTCAATTAGGGGTTCGTTTGAAGGATTGTGTTTCATTCTAATAAAAAGCGTTACTCCGTGTGGATCTACAGAGGAGAAGTAGAAGGCACGTTGATTGTTGATTCCGACCAACATTATTCCAGCGAATATCATCCATTGATCACAGATAACGATGTATGTTCCGTTTGTGGCTTCGTCTATGTATTTTGCGGCTTCGAGTTCGTATGAAGTTGTCTGTAAGGGACCCCAATGTGGATAGGCATAGTACACCGAGGCTGTAACCCAGCCAGAAACGATTGTAAAAACCAAGATGTACGCTGAAACTGACCCTAAGTTTACACGGTTAGCAAGGTGACTTCGCGTAAATACTGAAGATGCTTTGGAGAACATACGTGCGAAAGATGTTTTGCGTAAAAATGCTACAGTGTTTTTGAACAACGTGATGAAGAGGGCCTGCATTTTCTGGATACCAGATCCGATGATTAGGGCTGTGAATGCGACGAGGAGAAAGTCTCTGAAGAGCCAAAGTCTTTCAAACTCAACAAAAGGGACGTTCTCCATGAATAGTTTCACTATTCTGTCGTCAACCATGACCATTAGTAATCCGAGAGCGAGAAACAACATAGATGGATTGATGCTTCTCTTGGGTGATTTTTTTACACCTGTTATTAGAGCGTATGTTAATGCGACGAGGCCGAGAAGGGTGGGCACCGCGAAGATCAGTGTGGTGATATATGCCTCGCGTGATATAAGATCGAAGTAGTTTCCGAGCAGGAGAGACAAGACCGTCTCTATAGGTGAGTATTCGTAAAGTTTTTGTAGACTGAAATATGTGTTTGCCGTAGGGTAGAAAAATCGGCGGTAAACTAAAGTAAAAGGCATGATGCTAATACAGAAGATGAAAGACAGCAGCAACACGAATCTTGCACTTATTGGCGAATCCCATTTTTGTTTTTCATAGGTTTTGACGCTGTACGCTAGTATGAGGATGGAAAATGCTATGACCCCGGCTAAGTAGTGAGACAGGAATGAGACGAAAAAGAACGCTGCAACGAGGAAAAGGTCTTTTGCTTCGTTGGACTTCATATATTTCAAGAAAAAGCATATGAAACCGAAGAAGAAAAGGTAGCTTAAACCGTTTGGGATGGATACTGCACCCCAAATAATGTTGGCTGGAAACAACGAGACTATAAGACCTGATAGTGCGGAAATGTTCTCGCTTCCGCCTAACGCTTTGGAGGTCATGAAAGCTATTATGGGAACAAATATTCCCCATAATAGCGGCAAAAGCAAGAGGTGTGTCCAATAAACGTCAATGCCAAGCATGCGAGCGAAAATCACGCTGAAGGCCGTTTGAAGGTTTTCTCCTCTAAGCGAGACGTATAATTGCGAGGGAAGACTCCCTCGAGCCCAGCCGAGTCCATGGAAAATTATGTTGTCAAAGACGAGTCGTGTCTGGCCTAACATTGTTTGTTGTGTGCCCACATTACCGGCGGGAAACATGATTACCATGAAGGAGTGAGAAATAATCGAGTGAAGAATCGTGAACAAGAGCTTGTATTCAATTTTTTCAACAGAGAGAATTATGGTTAGTAAGAGAAAAGTTGCGATGATAAAGGTCGGCAGGAATGCCGGGTTGATGACTCCCCATACAGTGTATATCTCACCGGCACGCGATAGGTAAAGCAGGTAAAGTGAGAGAGTTATGGCGATTAGGTATAGTAGTCTGGCCATATGTAAGTGGGTAGGGCGTTTTTTTTCATTTGGCGGCATTTTTGGATTTCATCCCTTTGTTTAGGACTGAAGCGATGAAAGTTGTGATACCGAGAACTATTGCTGATCGTAGATTGTCGAGGTTGTAGAGTATCATAACTGCCAATCCGGTTAGGCCTAGGATTACAATGAGAAGTAGGGCTCCTAAGAGGAGTTTTACAAGGAGGTTTTCGTTTTGGAAGAGGGCGGTCCCGATGAAAGTTGAGTTTATTAGGAAGTATATGATGGTAGCTGGCACTCCTATAATTGGTGTAGAAGTGAGGTTTAGATTTATGAAGATCATGAGGATGGATATGTAGGAGAGCAGGGTGAAGGAGAGCTTTTTATCTAGTGTTATTAGTTGTGTTAGATTTGTGAATAGAGATTTGTGTTCCAATGTTTTGTCACTGTTTTGTTTTTAGTTAGTGGGATTTGATGGGCTTTATTTAATGTTTTTTGGATATTTTGTTATAGAGTTTTGTTTCTGTATGTTTTATAAGTTGGGTGGTTAATAGTTGTTCATCGTTTGGAAGGGAGAGGGGTTTGTTGAAGAGAAGATTTGCGACTATTTTGTTGGTTGTAGTTTTTTCCGTGGGGATTTCTATTGCTTTATTTGCTCAGCTCTCGGCGTCATCTCGGAAGAATCCGCCTGGTAAGGTTTCGCCTGTTTCGGAAGCGTCGTTTGTTGTTTTTACTGATGGTTTTTTGGTTTATGCTAGGAATGGGGAGACTGGTTTGGTGGATTTTTGGGGGTCTAATGCGAGTGAGGTGATTCAGGCGGCGATAGATGGATTGGGGTTACATGGTGGGATGGTTTTGATTAAGGAGGGGTCTTATGTGATTTCTAGGACTATTAGGGTTCCTGGAAATGTTACGTTAAGTGGAGTTGGTTTCGCTACTCGGCTTGTTTTGGCGGATTATGCTAATCAAGAGGTTATTGAGAATGAGCATCTTGATGTGTATGTAGATAGTAATATTGTGATTAGGGATTTGCAGATAGATGGAAATGGAGCGTGGCAGACGCTGGAGGCGCAGGTTAGTGCAATTTTCTTTTCAAGGGTGAGTCATAGTCGCGTGGAGGGATGTTGGATTCATGATGTGTCTGTTGGAAGCCCGGGGTCTCCTGCGATTCTAAGCCAATTCACTGACGGTCTTGTGGTGCGGGGAAGTACCATTTATGATAATCGTTATGCTGGGGTCTTTCTCTCGTTAGGTACAAATTGCATAGTGTCAAACAATGTGTTCATTAACAATCATCGTGCGGTTTACCTTGCTAACCATCTGAATGGTGTTGTTGAGGGGAATCAGATACTATCGGGTGATGAAGGTGTTCGAATGTATGTTGCCGCGTCGAACAACTTGATTCAGGGAAATTTGATCAAGGACAATCGAGAGGAAGGGATCATTGTGACCCATTCAACGTGTGCGGGTAACTACTTGGTGGATAACTATTTGATCAATAATGTTGTTCAGATTTTGGATGACGGCACTGACACTGTGACTAGGAAAAATGAGGGTTATCAGACTGAGAATTGCGATGTGACCAGTGTTGCAAATGGATCGTTTATTAGTCATGGTTTGGTGGCTGAGCCCACGTCTGTGCAGTTGACCGCATCTGCTGAGAGGGTTGTGGCTGTGCTGTCTAAGAATGCAACTCACTTTCAAGTAGGATTATGGTTTTTGGATGGAACAGCAGTTACTGAACCAGAAGAAATCAACTGGCACGTAGAGGTTTGAGCATTCGAATATAGTTGGCTCAAACAACAATGTTTTCAGAAAAACTTCTAGGGTGCTTATTTTCATACAAGTCCTTGGCTAGTGCTAGCACCTCGCGCTCTTTTCGTAAGATTTTACCATACGACAATTTGTCGTTCACGAAATCCATCGCGTTTTCTGATAGTTGTCTATGGAGTGCAGAATCTGAAACAAGTAACTTGACTACTTTTCTAAGCTCTTTCGGATTTTCTGGTGGTACTAGAAGCCCGTTAAACCTGTCCACAACGAACTCAGGAATTCCTCCTACTTTTGTAGCTATTACCGGTAGTCCGCAGGCCATAGCTTCGCACATAGTAACGCCTTGAGCTTCTGTTCTACTTGGTGCGACAAAATATCCATATTCATTGAAAACAGCTGGCAATTCATCATGTGAAATCACTTCAGTTCTGATCTCCACGTTTGACTTGTATTTATTTGCTAGCTTTCGTAAGTATCCTTCCAATGGCCCTCTCCCTATTATCGTCAAGCAAGTTCCTTCCAAGTTCGAATTGGCAAGAATGCTGCGTTGATAACCCCCCATACTGTATGTATCTCATCGGCACGGGATATGTAAAGCAGGTAGACTGAGATTCCTATGGTGATCAGATAAAGCAACCTCATTACGCGTAAGCGGATGGAGACCTTATTTTCATTGGTTGGCATTTTTGGATTTCACTTTTCTGTTCAAAAGGGAAGCGAAGGAAGCTGTAATGAAGAGAACGATTGCTGATCTTATATTGTCAAGGTTATAAAGGATCATCACTGCCCAAGCAACTAAGCCTAGAATTACGACTAAAAGTAGGTTCCCTAGTATGAACTTCATGAATAAAGTTTCTCTTTTGAATGTAGCGTAACCGAAAAAAGTTGCGTTTATCATAAAGTAGATCACCGAAGCCACTATTCCAATCGTTGGAGAGTTGGTGAAGGACATGTTTACAAAGATTACCAGAATTGTTATGTACGAAACTATAGTCAACATTAACATTTGGTCTCGCGTTATTAGTTGTTGGAGGCTCATAAACACAGATTTGTTCTTCATGTTTGATCACAATTTGACTTAGCAATTTGGGGTTGATATAAGTGTCACATATGTTAAAGATGTTACTCAAATTTATTTAATAGACGTTTCCGAACTGCGAAGCAGGCCGTAGAGGACTAACAGGGGCGTCGGGTGTGTTTTTCGATCGATCGAAACATCTCTTTCATACTTTAGCTACTGATAACTTAACTGTAAAACTCTTGTTTGGGATTTGAGGAAAAGTCATAAATGTTGTTTCGAATTTTCCATGCATATAGATTGCACATAGGGTATTTGAAATATGATACAAATTATCCCTCTTTTCTTCAGGACAACCATCTAAAATGCCCGCCAAAACAGACCATCGTACTCTTTCGGGGCTAAACCCGTAATCATGCCAAACAATTACCGAGGAACTATCTCGAAGTAATCTGAATGCATTTTGAGTGTCAATTTTGATACTTTTATAAGTATGTTCTCCGTCTATAAATATTAAATCAAATTTTTCCTTGAAGACTGAAAAATCAAATGAGTGTGAATTGTGGCCAATGTGAAATATGTTCTTGAAATTCTTTGAAAAGAAACGATGGACCTTAATAAACTCGCTTGAGAATCCCCGTTGTCGCATTTCATCATCTGAAAGGTTAATAGAAACGCACTCATCCGCAATAGCTGCAACATTTGCTACACTCTCCCCACGCCAAGTACCTATTTCAAGATATCTACAATAATCGTACTTTCGTGCTAATGCCTTTAATAGAGCTAAGTCAGTAGGTAGTGAAGTGCCTTCCAAAAAACTGTATGGTTCTACAGTCTCTTCAAAATTCGGGAATAAATCCAATAGATCGATAGTTGGAAGACCATATTCATAACCATATCTCTTTATGACATAACCTTTCTTTTTAGTTTCTTCATCGAGTACTTTAACCAAACATCTTGGGTCTCGTACAAGCACATTGAATATTCTCAAAAGCGTTTTGATTTTAGCCATCTTCTAACCTCCATTTTTGACAGTTGCTTATGCGCGCGCGTAAACAGCAAGAACCTTTTCGATTCTTTTCTTTATGTCGAACTTTTCTTCAGCTATTTTCCTACCTTCAATTCCCATATTTTTCATCAAGTCTGGATTTTTGAGCAGAAACACTATTTTCTTCGCAAGGTCTTCTGGATCTCTGGGTTTAACTAAGAACCCGTTTAGTCCATCCTTAATAATGTCAGGTATACCGCCGACATTGCTTCCTATAACTGGTCTACCGCAGGCCATTGCTTCTACAGTTACCAACCCAAAAGCCTCAATTATTGAAGGGATTACGAAAATATCGCATGCACCATAGTAATATGGTAATTCGCTTTGAGGAATACGACCGACAAATATGCACTGTTTGTTCACTTTCAATTTGTGTACTAAGCCTTGATGATATGCTCTTAAGGATCCATCACCACCAATTACAAACAGGGCATTGGGCACTTCGCGTAAAACAAGGGGTATTGCTTTGATAAGATATTCTATTCCATTCTTGGCTTCATGTGCTCGCAATGTAAATATCATAGGTCTATGAGTTACACTGATTCGCTTTCTAACGAAAGAGCCATCGATTTTTGGATTAAACCTTTTCAAATCAACGCCATTTGGGAAGTAGATAAGGCGTTCACGATCACAACCTGCATTCAAGGCCTCTTGGCAAACGAACCTGCTTGCTCCAAAAACTCTATCAGCTTGCTCAAGAACCATCCGAACCATTTCGTCATAGGCCGTTTTCAATCGTATGCCATAATTTATTGAAGGCTCAGTGAGTATATCCACACCATGGAGAGTCACAATCAGTGGTTTGCCTGTAGCTTTCTTCGCTAACAACCCTGCAAACCCTTCAGGATATGCGAAATGCGCATGAATCACGTCAATTTTATACTTTTTGGTTATATGCACCAGAAACCATGAGTAAGGAACCGTAAAGAAAACAGTTTCAGGACGAAAGAAACTTCTAATCGGCAGATCACCAACGGCTTTCATGCTAAGTGATAAAAGTGACAAATCAATCATTCTGCTGAAATTGTGAACGTAAATACCATCTACCATCAGATTTCTTTTAGGACAGCGTACACTTCTTAAGCCTCTGGCGACGTACACCTTCACGTTTCGCTTGCTTATTCTCCAAGCCTCGTCATAAACAAAACTTCCAGCTACTTCCTTATGACTTGACGGAAACGCGCCAGAAACTATTAAGACCCTCACCGTTTCACGCTCAAAATACCTCAAGGTGCCCGAGGTCTTCGATCGTTATTCGACACTTTAGACTTATCTCTCAATGACATCGGGTATCCCGTTTCCATTTGCGTCTACGGTAGTGTCCAATCCCTTTGCTGAAAGAAGAGAGAGAGTAGCGCCCGCTGGAAAGCCTATGAGCATGGAGTTCATCTTGTAAGTTTCGTCCTGAGTAATGGTAAGTGTCGTAGGCCTTTTCGACGACGACAAACCCCCTACATACTCAGACGCCCCTTGATTATAGAACTTTATAAGCCCCTTTTCCATGTTTTTCAGTCCATAGTAGATGTCATCAGAATCTCTGAAAACATAACTTAACTGAAGCGAACTAATATACCAGACAGCGCAACCTAACCTGACAAGGATCTTGTCCCCTGCTGGCAAATAGAAACCGTAAATCATTCTGTTTTGTCCGCCTCCAGAATCTTTATAGTTGTTAGGAAACACAGGAGAACCACCGGCTGCCTTTTCAAAAGACCACCATTTACGCGGCATTTCCCCTGCACTCTTGGGCACGGTAAATATCCAGCTCACGTCAACTCCTCCTCGTGTCCTTATAGCTTGGCTGCTTTTAGTCTCCGGATTGTAAAGCGGGTTAATCCATGTTTCACCCCCATCTATACTGTACCGTAAAGGTGGAAAAGACCCGGTGTACACCTTATCTGGAAGCCAAATCTCAACATAAGCCCATTGATCCATATCCATGGTGTTTTCAACGTACATGTCGTACCAGAAACTTGCTTGCGTCCGATTGAAACCACAGTATGTCAAGATTTCATTATAGGTTAGAAACGTATTGGTAATATCAGGTTTGTATGCGGGTTGGAGCACAACATCATCTGTAAGGCTCTGCGTGTAGAGGAAGCCATACTCTCGAGAAATCACATCATAAGAGTCCTCTCCCTCCACTAAACCCGGAATGTACATGCGGGTAAAAGCCCCAGTTTCAAAACTCCAAGTAGACGATTGACCACTCTCCCACCATAACCTGACTGACGGATTTCCCCTTTCGACAACACCAACAAGCGAATCACTTTCAAAACGCAATTTGAACTGAAACTGCTCTGCATCTGGAATAAGTGTTTGAGGATTCCATTGGAGCCACATGTTGTTTGTATAGTCAAAGTATTCAATTGACGACAAGTTTCCGAGAGGATTTCCATTAACCAATGTCCTGCTGAAAATGATCCCTTCATAGAGGTCGCCCCAAAAGTCGACCACATCGAGAGTCTTACTCGCAGGATTAACCATTACTCTAACCAAATTATTTTGTATATAGTAGGCAGGTGGAGTATCCCAATAGAAAGCCATCACATTCCAACCAGTTGACAAAGGCGGAATCTCGTAATAGAATACGTAAATCTTCTCACCATTTTCATCACTGAATAATTTGAAAAGCCCAAATATCTTGGACGCCTCAGCAACAATCTTATCAAAGTTACTCGTTCGAAATGAAGATGCCATGAAATACCCAACATCTGCCCCCGTAGACTTCATGGACTCATACATGACGCTAGTGGACGGATCCGCTGGAAAACCCACTTTGCCTAGGCTAACATACTTTTTTTCCAAATTAGGAATACCTAAGTAGCCCCAACTCATCACCGCGACAGAATGAGGGGCTAACACGACATACCCACCGTTTGTATGTCCATCAACGTATTTTATCGCTTCGACCTCCAAAGAGGTTGGCAACAAACCCTTAGTATAGACCTCATAGGTCTCATGAATTGCACTTGTTGCCCAAGCCGAGAGAGAAAGACAAATTAATGCCACCACCAAGACGTCTCTTGGCTTAGAAATCAATCTTCTTTTCGACGCTCCACTAAACAGGGACGTTGCGGTGGACACTACGACTAAAGCTACAAACGGAAGAGCAACTATGTCTGTAAAAACTTTTAGTCTTCCCGCCCCAAATATTCCCCCCACTACAGTATACTCCAAAATTCTGAAATCAATTAGAGTAAACCCAAAGACAAGAAGGAGGAACAGGCACAAAGTTTTATCATATTTTTCTTTTCTTTGCAAAGCGTATACCAATCCTATCACACCAAGCAACGATAAAATATTGTACAACATCGCATCTTGAACAGGATACTCTTCAGAGAACCCGAAGACAAGTGTCCAAACACCAGTATTGAGTAGTTTTTCAACACTGAAAGCAGATGTTCCAAGCATTGGAAGGAGTATCCCCCTAAGGATGACTGCGGATGGTGCTACAAACACACAAACGACGAAAGAGAGCGAAAGAAGAAGATAGCCCACAGTTGAAGATTTCAACCTAACCGTCTTATACGTCTTCAATGCAAGCGCTAGTACGATCACAGGACCCCCCGTTATAAATGCAACAAAATGTGTTGCTGCAGTAGCCAAGAAAACAACGATTATTGGTAGAAATGCCTTGATTCCACCAGAAGAGAGAAAACGCAAAAGTAGATAAACTAGCAAGAAAAAAAACAGAATAGATAAAGAACTGGCCTCAGTAAGTTTTCCCCAAGCTAGAAAGTAAAGACTCGCTAACGACAGAACTGCTGCAAAAAGGGATGTCCTTTTGTCCCCACCTATCATTTCAGTTATTCGATATATCGTTAAAGGAGCGAAAAAACCCCACAATATAGGCATAAACAAAACGTAAATCCAGTATATGTCTATGCAAAGTGCATTAGCGAAACTTGCGATGAGAACATGCTCAGTCAAGCCTCTCAGAAAGGTGTTCAAAGCTCTTATCGAAAAAGACTGGCTTGCAGTTCCATAAAATATGGTAAGTATGGCCCTTGACCTACCGAAGTCGTACCATGGATCGTAGAAGATTATGCCTGGATACGAAACGATAACAATAAACAAAAGAGAGAATATGGAGTGAACAACAATCAAAAGCAATTTCGCCTTGATCTTTCCAGGCAAAAGAAGAAGCCACACAAGAACAGCCGTAGCAGCAAAATAAACCCTCAAGAAAATAGGAGGTATAACATTCCATATAGGCCCGTGAACCCACCCAGATCTCACACTCAACAAAAGATAAAAACATGCCACGAACAAAACAAAGTAAACCCCCCAAACTACATACGAAACATCGAAAGACAACTTCTTGCGCCAACTCCCTTCCACATGAGACGCTTCTATCTGAGAACTGTTATACTTCACAAAAAACAAGCCCAAAACAGAACAGAAAACTGCAGCAAAAACCATTCCCAACAAATACCACAACTCAATCTGCAAAACAAAAACAGCCAAAATCCCAGCCAAAGCCAACACAACCATAAAAACAAACAAACCAAAAACCAACCTGAAAAACGGCTTCTCCTCACCGAAGAAAACCCGACCCAAAACCTCTCCATTCACAACCAAATACACCATCAACGCAAAAAACCCAGCAAACGGAGACTTGAACGTATACGAGTTAACAAAAATCAGAAGAATCGCCACGAAAGGAACAGCTACGAAAACGAACCTTCTGTGTTGCACTACCCTCTCAAACATCTCCCAAACTCTCAACACAAATCCGTTGGATCATACGATATTTATTCAGACGGTTACCCTTACTCATATACTTTCTTTTCACCAAGCAATATTCACCAAAAGCGAAAGTTGTTTTTAATCACCCACACACTCTCTATCAGTCATTTTGCAGCCACACCCTACAACTCTTCACTGACATACTTATATCGAGATCTTCTATACCTCTGTCTCTCGTAAATCTTCTGAAGAACATCCGTCATAAAAGAAGGAAACCCAGCACTGCTCACAAACATGTAGTTATAAAATGACGTTAACTGCTGAAGAACTCTACCAGCGTGGGTAAGTCCAAGAGAAAAAATTCTCATAGGATACTCTCTGAAGCCATGATCGAACTTGAATTTTATCAACGGAGAGAGAAGACTTGGCCTCTGCGAACTTTGACTAACCCTATCGAATGAATAAAATATCCACGAGAAGTTATTTTCGCAAGCATGATGAGCTATGTGTTTCAGTAGGGCATCATTCGGACACTTAGATAAGAATTTAGACAACGACATCATCAAACTTATCACAATCGACTTATTGAACTGTACCGTTGCCATATAAGCTATCAAATGTTCATCAAAGAAAGCTCCATAAACCTTATAATTCTCCTGCAAGACTGCCCTGTGCTTGTTCAAGTACACCAAAAAAGCATCTTTTTCTGAATGAGGATATCTCGGGTAACGCTTCTGCCGAGAAAAAGACGACATATTGCATAGATGCATGTCGGAGATCCAATCCTCGAAGGCCATGATTTCACGGACACTAACGCCCTCCTTTTCAGCTTTACGTGCTCTGTTTCTTGCGTGCTTGGAAAAGGCGTTCATCCAAGTTTCTTCAAATGATTTTTCATGGGTCGAAAGGGCATGGACAAAAATTCGTTGTATTGAAGCATTTTTTTCTTTAAACATCATGTTTAGAAGGCGATTGTATCTTTCGGGAAGAAAGAAGGGGGCACTCATTATTAGGAAATCAACACCCTCCCTTTTCAGAAGTTCAAAAGCTAAGTCAAGTGCTTCAGGAATCAAAGCAATAGCCTCAGAGCGGTTTGGAAGAACGGAAGCATAGTCGTAAACTGGAACGGTGGCCAGCTTGAAACCGAACAAATCTTCCAATGTAAAGGGGAAAAGAAAGCGATTCTCTCCTTCCTCACAGACCAGCGGCAAAGCACGTTCACCTCCAAATGTAAAAACTTCATACTTATGATGTAAAACCGCATAGGGACTCACGTCTACAGCCCTGTTCCAAGCACTTGTATCCTTTTCAACGTAGAGCCTCATGATCACCACCAACAACTACGCCAAAAACGCTTCAAGTAGCCGAGTTGACCAAGGAATAGAGCAACTTCTCCAACCTTGCAATCAGAACATCCCAACTGGCCATTTTTTCTATATGTCTTCTCGCATTCCGCCCCATAAGCTTAGCGAAACTTTGGTCTTCAATCAAGTTAACAATGGCTGAAGAAAGCCCCTGTACGTCACCTGGTTCGAACAGCGCTCCATTATAACCATCAATAACAAGACTCTCCGAAACTGCGCCTCTAGGAACAATAACAGGTTTCTCACATGCCATATATTCTGAAACTGTCCTTGGAGTGGAGCCGTACATTGTAGGATAGTAGGTTGAAGTTAAAGGTCCTACTGCTACATCTGCTAGCGATATGAACTCTGGAACGATTGAATGCCCAACGCTGCCTAAAAATTTCACATAATCGCTTACGCCAAGATGCTTAGACAAGGACGACAATCTGGATTTCTCTGGCCCTTCGCCAACAAACAAAAGTTTTAGATGCTTGATCTCATGCACAATGCTAGGCAATGCCTTAATCAACAATTCTGGATGTCTCCCCTCATGAAGCCCACCGAGAAACAACACCACACTCTTGCCTTTAAGTCCTAGTCTCTTACGAAGCCCATCAACGTTTATACCAGATCTAAAGAGACGTGTATCAACACCATTCGGAAAAATAACCATTCTCTTCTCATCAATTCCAGCTTGTTTTTTCACAACATCCATTAGCTCGGGGCTTTGCACCAAAATGGCACCGCCTTTTTTCAAGATTCGGAGATTCATGTTGCCAAGCACCTTGTTATAGGTTCTCTTTAGCATATTTGGTTCTGCAGCTTCAATTATGAAGTCATGAATCTTTACTACTAGAGACACTTTCAAAATTTTAGACAGCAAAAACGCAGAGACAGTTGCCATATGAGTAGGATGAAACATAGAGATGATCACATCAAAACCTTCGCAAAAATGATGCATACGCATGGAAGTGATAATCAAGGGTATATGAAGAATTGTGTGGGTAAGGAACGTGGTAAAACCATCATACCATTTTGCCGCAAACTCAGGAATTGGAAAACAATTAATGAATTGACATTCATTCGCGTCTTCATATATTCTTGCAGTTCCGGGAGAAAACGCTGAAACAACATATACCTTATGACCCCTGTGAGCGAGCCTTTTGACTATTTCATATGTTGTAACGGTTGAGGCGTGAACTGGTTTGGGCGAGAAATATTGGGTTACATATAGCACCTTCATTTTTTCACCGTTCCATTACGATAGTAACAACCATATGTGCATGCCCTATGCCCAGAAGTTAACCTAGTTATGGTTCAAAAGATATGAGTAGATTACTTAATTCCTTTGATTCATCCTTTGCCTAGAATTCTCACTGCGTCAAATCCTTCGAATGACATCCCTTCTATTATCCCCCATACCTTGAAAGCGTCTTCATAGCTCTTTCCAGTATCAACAGTATAGTCTGCTGTATGTTGCTGTGCTAATATGGAAGATCTATCAAACTTCACCATCAAATCGAGGATGCCATTCTTATTATGATCTCCAATTTCAGAGGGAGCACTAAGATCAACTAGGACATTGTCGTTTAACCGAATCGTTTTGATGTCGATGTCATTTATGTCGTAGTCTTCAGGGAGCTCAATGTAACAAGTAATCCATTGGCCATTGCTTGCTAAGTTTAGAGTGTTAGGGTCGATGTCTACTGTGGCATTGATGGGAGGAAGAGCAAATGCGGCTATAAAAACGTCATAGCCACCAAGAGGTCCTGGATTCGTATGGCCTGCGATGTACACATTTCCCAAACCCAAGGCAATTCCAGAGGCGCGATCGTTGCCTTGTCCGCCCCAGTACGTTTCCCATCTCAAGACGCCAAAACGATCAAACGAAGCTATGAATGCATCTTCTCCGCCAAAAGGGCCTGGAGATGCATATCCTGAAATGTAAGCGTTCCCTAAAGGATCCAAAGCAACTCCGTAAGCCGCCTCCCTATCGGGTGTGCCCCAGAACGCTTCCCATCTAAATCCGCCAGAAGAATTGAAAGAAACAAGAAAAGCATCATCCCCTCCGAAGGGGCCAAATACGTATGTAACGCCTGTGATGTAGATGTTGCCAAGAAGATCAAAAGCGATTCCGTAAACGTAATCGCATGCTATCTTGCCCCAAAGCGTTTCCCACCTCAGATCGCCAAAAGAATCATACGACACCAAAAATGCTTCGAATGGTTGACCATATACTTCACCTTGCCCCGTACGGCCACCAATGTAAACGTTTCCAAGACTATCTACGGCGACTGCATCAGCCCGATCGTAACCATTTGGAGTGCCCCAGAACGCTTCCCATCTAAATCCGCCAGAAGAATTGAAAGAAACAAGAAAAGCATCCCAAGGGCCAGGGTAGTAGACATGGCTTGTACGGCCTGTAACGTAGATGTTTCCGGAAGTGTCCACAGCTACTGCGCTAGCCCATTCGTATTCAGAGGTGCCCCAGAACGCTTCCCACCTTAAACCTCCAGAAGAATTGAAGGAAGCTACAAATACATCATACAGACCGAATGGTCCTGGTGATGTAACGCCTGCAATGTAGATGTTGCCACAGACGTCGATAGCCAACGTACTAGCTGTATCATATGCCATGCGGGTACCCCAGTACGTTTCCCATCTCAAGACGCCAAAACGATCAAACGAAGCTATGAATGCGTCATACCCACCAGAGGGCCCTGGCTGTTTAGTGCCTGTAACGTAGAGGTTCCCAGAAGTATCTGGAGAAACAACCAAGGTGTCCGAGACAATAGCAGAAGCCACTTCAAAGCCCGAGCTGCCCCAGAACACTTCCCAACTCAGAGTTTGAGCTAACACCGAGTTAGTAAACAAAGAGGCGACCGCAAGAAACGTGACCAAAACTATTTTGCTACTTCGAACACGCTTCATCGGCTCCCTTCTCCACACGAAGTATTTTACCTGTATTATACAAGGGAAGAACTCATTTATTTATGTACTTCTTTGCCAGTAACAGTGCTGTCCTCAGCATACACTAACTAATTCTGAAAGAGTTCTCACTTCAAGTTTCCCTTCTTCCATTTTCTTACTAACATATGACAGAACCTTTTCGAACTCACGAAAAAATTCATCCACACCGAACTCTTTCAAATGGGCAAACATGGAAAAGATTTTTTGTTCCCGTATAGCTCTATCTATCCCTTGTATTGCTTTTAAGGTCACTAATCTCAATGGAATCAAAGGCTTCTTCCCGTATCCCAGACATCCTTTAACAGACCAAAGCCCTGGAATAGGCTCTTTTGTAGTTACAACGTGTGGAGGAAACAGAAAATAGTATGACAGAAACTGGATCCCAAACGAAAGATACGTTTTCACATAATTGGTAACAGTCTTTTCCAGTTTTACACATGGGTAAAGCTTAGGAGGCGTATCTACGAAAGCTATGAACCCGAGTTCTTTTAATATGTCGATATGCCCAATATAGGCGCGTGGGAAAGTGAAAGCTTTAGGAACTATGCCATACTCTGTTTTCATGAGTTCTAGGCACTTCTCAATTTCAGCTCTAGCCAATTCTTCTCCACAACCGGGATCACCAAAATGTTGATGAGAGAAAGAGTGACATCCGATTTCGTGGTTTACCTTGCTTCCCCTTATGTATTCGACTATTTTATCCACGATGTCTTTCCCGTACCAAGCGGGATCTTTTTGAAGGTCGGTGCAGGGATCATACCGATACCAATCATCCTTTAACCAAGAGTAATTAGGACGCGGCATATCTGGATGAGGCAGTTCGTTTTCGCTGTCTTTGTTGCAATGGTCCAGTATAAGATGGCCTAGAATAGACCATGTAGCAGGGATCTGAAATTTTTCAAAAAGATCTAGCACATCGTCCAGAGCTTTTCTCGCGTTAATTGACATCTGTGCAATTTCCGATAAATCAATTTTTTTTCTGTGCACCAAGCCCCACGCTAGTTCTACGTCGATTCCTAACATAAATGTGCCTTTCATACTCCCACCCATGGTTGTTATCTCATGTTGGAATGACCTTGCGACTTCTTAATGTCGAAAAAACTTTGGAAGCAAGAAAGCTTGTACGAACCAGATGTACTGCTGGAGGCAGAAGCCCATTATTCAAGTAGTAGTGATACCATTGCACGCTTCCATCCCACCGCTTCTTGTATTTATAAACCCCACGTAGATACTTGGTTTGTTCCAGAGGGAGACCGTCAAAGTCATAAATTTTGACGCCATTTTCCTTAGCCCATTCTATGCTTTTCCAGTGCGCCAGATTGTTTGGTTGGTATTTGAGAAACGCATCTGAAGAGGCACTTCGGATACCAACTAGGTTTTCTCTATAAATCAGGCAAAGGGTTCCTGCTATTATGCAATTTTCAAGTTTTGCCACAAACAATCGAGACATGTTCTTGCGATGCAGCTTAAACATCTCTTCGTAGAAACGTCGCGGCTCAGGGGGGTAATGCTTCTCTTTGGAATGAAGCAAGTGCAAGCCGTAATACTCCTTCCATTCCTCCCATGTATGGGCAACTGTTGCGTCTACACCAAGCCGCTTCGCTTTTCTAACGCCCCTTCGAGCATCCTTGTCTAACGCCTTCCACACGTCATCTAGCGGTCTATCTAAATCAACAATCAGTGTGCGGAAAACGATGGAATGGTAGCCCTCCGTTTTAAACATCTGCGCGAAACTCAAGTTTGTCAGTGGGTAAGGCACGAAAAGCATGTATGCAGCTTTTTTTCTTTTTTCTCTAAGAGTTTTTATGATACTTTTCATAATTTGCAGTTTGTTTGCACCAGAGTACAATGGACCTCCTCTAACTTCATAAGAATCAAGCATTCCAAACGTTTTTTTCTTAAAATACATCACTCCCCCAACCATGTTCCTGTTGTCATAAACCGTTAAGAAATAGGGTTGCACACCCAAACTATTTCTTTGCACTTGAGCCCATTCATAAGTTTGGAAGGCGTCGCAGACCTCACTTTTCATTAGCAATTCATTCCACTGTTGGATGTCAAGGCTATCAATATCGACTATCTTTACGTGGTACACTCAAACTTCACCTCAAATAACGCTTAGTGTTCGACGAACCAATCCAACGACACTCATTAGTAATAAGATAATGCGATGCAAGAAAGTTCCTGACAAATTAGAACATACCCCATGCAAGAAGGCATACAAAAGTTCACCTTTGAAATTGAATGGAATCATCAAAAGTACGTAACCAAAATCTTTGAATCGTACAACTTCTCTGTACCCCACCTTCGAGGCTACATGTAAAGCTGGCAAATTCCAAAGATGTATGGCTCCAGCCACGAAGTCCAGACCTCGTCTACGTGCTTCACTATAAGTTTTCGCCTCAAGTTTTGTGCCCAACCCTCTGCCACGATATTCTTCCTTTAGATAAGCTAGAGCGTAGTTAGATATTTTTGCAATACTACAACCACCTACTACCTTATTATCACTCGTAACACAAATAACCAATATTTGAGAGGATGAAAACGCATCTTTATACTTCTTAGGGAACGTTTCAAGTCTATCTCTTAACTGTTCCCCACTGCCCACAATAAATTTCATGCAAGTCTTCCCTTCAGCCGTTCCACTCACTTGAGACAAAAATCATTTGCATCCACCAATCAATTAACAACCCGAACATTCACCTACTCTTTAAAAAGTTAAAGAATCCTATAGCGAGTCCTATAAGCCAAGCAAAGTATCTAACATTAAAAGCAATAGGAAAAAGAAGCATACTCCAATCCTTATGTTTTTGGATTATTCTAATAGCCTGAGGTGTATGGTACAGGATAAGACAAAGAAAGGCTAGAAGAGAGACCCAAGCGATGTTTAACAGAAGCCACAAGGGCGTAAGTACTATCAAAGATGCCAACATCAAGGGAACATACAGACTTGGTGGATGCTGCTCCTTCCCACGTAAAAGCTCAGGATGCTGAAGGAAATTGTTGATCTGATAAACCACAGTTGCGACTTGATTCTTGAAATACTTTCGCAACGAAGGAACCCATTCATGATAACATACAGCGCCCTTCTGTAAAACAACCTTCCAACCTGCCTCAAAAGCTCTATGGGCCAAGTCTTCATCGCTATTCCGCCGCAGTTTCTCATTAAAAAAACCAACCTCCTCGAGCATTTTCCTTCGATATGCTGTGGAGGCACTCGTGATGTAATCGACGTACTTCGACTCGAGTCTATCATATCGATCCTCAGACTCGAAACCGACAACCTTCGCCCAAAAACTGGCATTGGATTTTGTGGCTAGATACCCGCTTACAATTCCAACTTTAGGATCGTTGAATTCTCTCACTATTATGTCTAGCCAATCTTCCTCTAGGTAAATATCTGCGTCTATGATGACTACGATTTCTCGTTTGGCAACCCTTACTCCAGCATTCATCGTTGACGGGTAGCCACTATGTTCTTTCGCGATCAACTTCACAGGGTACTCTTTGACTATTCGAACCGTTTCGTCCACAGATCCATCATCCACTACGATTACTTCAAGTTTATCGTCTGGATAATTCAGCTTGGATATACGTTGGAGCACATCCGAAATAGTTAATTCACCATTGTAAACAGGAACAACCAAAGAAACGAAAGGTAAATGGCTTCTCATTTTTCGACCCCCCATCCTGATACTTCTATGTTGCTATCGCACTAATTATGCCTGGGCCAAACTCTCTAGCGAAAACTTGAGGTAACAGGGACCACAATCGTGACAAAATCAAATATTTCCTTTGAAGAGGATCAGGAACCTCCGCATTTTTCATCATTAAGACATGGTTTTCTAACGGAACCTTGCAACCGCCCCAACCACTCTTGAAATGGTATATTCCTCCATCTTCAGGTCTGGTTTGCCCCAAATCCAAGGTTGCGAAATCGTTTTCTATCCCCCATTTAATAAGGTGCCATAGCAGAAGATTCGTTGGGTTTAGCTTCGAATATTTTCGATCCATAACGTTGTTGAACCAGTACAATTTGTTCCCAAAATAGAACACTGTTATGCCACCTATAGCCTTACTATCAGACAACGCCAATATCATGTGTAGCCCTTTTCGCTGAAACACGTCAAAAACGTTTCTAAAGAAAACCTTCGAATGAGGCGGAGAACCATGCCTGCTTTCAGTATCTAAGTGTAAGCGATAATATTGCCCGATATCATCGAAGTCAACTTCTTTAATCCTAACACCCGACTTCATGGCTTTACGAATGGCATTTCTGCACTTCTTATCTAGGCTTCTCCAAAGCTCAGACGCGCCTTTCGTCAGGTTCACCTCAAAGGTTAGGTATCTTCGCATAGGTCTAAAAACCGAAGTTGGAAACGTCAGGGAAAGAGGAAATTTAGGTTGCCTTAATTCCACGTAGTCTACCCCAAGAGCCCTAGCTAACGCGCTGAGGCGCTTAGAAAAAATAGCTAAAATCAATTTCACATCTGAAGAATCAATTGAATTCGCTAAAAGCGGACCACCATACTCAGCGAAGGGAAGCGAAACAAGTTTGTCAGCGAATATCCTGCTTCTGATGTAGATCAGCGGCAAAACTCCTACGATCTCCTCACCTCGCTTTACAGCAAAATAATATCGCTGATACCGATACGTCTTGCAAAGAACATCGCCCCATTCCCACAAATGGTAGAAACTGGCCCAAGGGTTAGACGTAACCCATTCATTCCACAAATCCTTATCATCACCAAAAAACGGAACTATCGAAAAACTCAACTCAAGCCCGCCTAATCCTCTCGAACAGTCCTCTTGTAGAACCACTCATGGACACGCGTTAAGAATAAGTTAGGCAAAAGGGAGCACACATCCTTCAAAAATTCACATACAAATCTACCTTTGAGGTTTAAAGGAATCATCATTAAGATAAGATTGGGGTTTCTAAGGTATACAACTTCTTTGAACCCGCACTTGGAATAAAGGTGAAATGCCGTTATATTATCAGAAGAAACAGACAAGGTTATGAAATTGAGCCCCCGCTTCTGCGCTACATCAATTGTTTTCGCCAAGACTTCTGTGCCCAATCCTCGACCACGATAGCCTTCTTCAACATACAAAACAAGAACATTGAATATGCTTCTTATGCCACAAGCAGCTACTGCATCGTTATCGTTAACTACGAAAACAACCAGTAACCCAGAAGAAGCAAGTTCGCTTGCCAACGGAAATCCTTGCACTTTTTCTCTCAATTGCTTACCATGACCAGAAAGAAACTTCACGTATGGTTCCCCAAACAATTGATATGCTAGGCTATCAGTCATCATATATTTATCCCATAGGATTCTTCAAGCATGCTCATCACGGGCACTCGCCTGCAATCGTTGAAAGTTTTTAGAATATGTTCGATAGCTTCAAGCGCATATTCTCCACATCGCCTAGTAACATGAAAAGGAATCCCATCAAATTTCGGAACGTTCGAGTCCACATCCAGTGGATGGAAGTAAAGAACAACAGGTAAGCCCTTACGCAATAGAAGCCTAACCGCGGTCTTCACATAATCCACACCTAAATTCCTCAAAAACCACCCCCCTCCAGCCGGCAGACGAATGTGTGGAAAAACCGCAACAGGAACCTCATAAAAATCCCTGCCTTGAGATTGCTTCACAAGGTTTTGCCTGCTCGGACGGTAAGGATGAAGCGGAGCATCATAGTAGCCAAACCACCCGGGTATTTTGACGGACGGGACGACAGAAGAATCATACAGATACCCAATCCTCTCAAGCATATCAAGAACCTCCGTGTTAATTTGAAAATTCGGAGCTCGAAAACCCTTAGGGGTCTCTCCAGTTATCTTTTCTAACAAACTTCGATTCCTTTTCTCCATCTTTTCTAACTCATCTAAGGGAATCTTAGTGAAGTCCCGGTGCATGTACCCATGAGATGCTATCTCGTGACCTAAATCATGAATTTCTTCAACAATTTCTGGAAAAGCTTCGGCAACTTCGCCTAACACGAAGAAAGTTGAGCTTACGTGATAATCTTCAAATATCTTCAAAATGCTCCGAAGAGGTTTAAAGAAGGTTCCCTTAGGAAGCTTATAATCATAGTATTTTAAGATCTCCTCTTCTCCAGGAGGCCACAAATCATGATAGATTTCTTCAACATCAACGGTGAGGCTCATCAACACTCTTAACCACTGGTTTCCACTTCTATCTGTGTGCCACACATCTTCCATTCACAATTTCAAATATGACTTCTCTTGGACTCTTCAACTCTCCAGTCTTGAAGAAGCTTTTGACATCACCAATATCAGTATGCATAGCACTCTTATCTCCAACACTGAAAAGGATTGGCAATCCCTTGTCAACGATCTTGACCTCAGGATTGACTTCTCCATTGGTATAAAAGACAATAGCCTCCTTAACGATTTCTGCCAACTCTAAAATTGTTATTGGCTTAGGATGGAACAAATTGAAGATGTGCCTTTCTGAAACTTCTGTGCCTGTTTCTTCACCCATTATTTCTTTTATGCCCGAATGAAAAGCTTTGCAAACGTCGTCTATAGCTACATAGAGCATGGGTCGATACATGCTGTGCAGGTATGGTGTTATCGGTTTTCCTTTCAGTCCATTCGTTATAAAGATGTTGGCCGCAGCTTTTTCGGGCATGTGCTCACCTAGGACGGTGCCCAACCTCATTATATTATAGGTCTTTTCGCTAGCTATATCATCATAAAAGCGCACAAGCCCTTCCTGAATCATTTTGGACACAACGTAGAGTTTGGCTCTATCCTCCACCTTGTCTGGATGATAACCAAACGAAACGTCTATTACTCCGCCGTATTCTCGCTCACCGAAAACGTGCCAAGTACCAGTGAGAATGAGTGCTGAAGTTTCAGGAGTCTCTTTAACAAGCCTGCATAGGTTCTGGGTGCCAAGAACATTCACTTCATACGCGCGCTCCTTCACCTCATCGATAGCTGGAATCTGAATGATAGCCGTGTGAATCACAACCTTTGGCTTTCCAAGCTTATCTCGAACCTCGTCAAATCGTGTTATGTCACAGGTTCTATGCTCAACATCAACATCCTTCAACAACGGAGGAGTGGGAACAACATCAAACGTAACCACATCATAATAACGACTCAAATGCTTAGCAAGTGCAGACCCCACAAAGCCAGCGCCAATAATGGCTACGTCATAAGACCTCAATCTCATTGCCTCAAATTAGTCTTTCACAAACGAGCGGGCTTGTAAACTTTCTGGATACTTCCATCCAGGAGACTTGAGCAACGCAAGGTTTTGAGGCAACGCCTCACCAAAGCTCGTGTATTCAACGTCAAACGTGAAGGCTATCCCATCGGCGCTCAACAATTCATGGGCTCTAACAAAGGTCATGCCACTTTCCAACAAAGGTTCCAATATTGCTTTAATGTATTTTTTTCGCCCCATTCTCCAAACATGCATGCAGATCGCAGCCCCAACAGACTTGCTGCATTCTGACGTCCATTCAGCAACGAGATCCTCGGGTTTAAAGTGCATAAGATCCAACCCATGGGTATCCAGAGGAGATACAACAGGAATGACCAGAACCCCGAACCCGTTTGGACGATACTTCATCAAACCATACTCAGAACTGTCATAATCCATGTTTAAATCTTCACAAGCTAAGTAGGTCGCCCTATTCCGAACCAAGAAGGGAGCCCGAAAGCCTCTAATTTCTTGATATTTACCGAGAACCCTGATACTTCTTAGGATGTCTTCTTTCGCTTCTGCACGACTCACCTCAGAGAAGTCACCGTGAGCATAACTGTGGGAACCAATTTCATGATCATATTTACATATTTTCTGAAGTATTTCCGGATGCTTTTCAGCAACTCTACCAGTGATAAAAAAGGTTGCGTGGACACCATGCTCAGAAAGTGTTTCTAAAATGTTATCAATATGCTTGTGAACATTGAACGAAAGCCTTTCGCTTATTCCCCTCATAATCCACATTTCTAACCCTCAAATCATTCCCAGTTTGCCATCGAGGTAACGTATTTCTCGATTTCTTCATCCTTCTGAAAAGCCTTAATTTCCGCCGGCACTCCGTAAGCCACCGCTTTAGGTGGTATGTCTTTTGTAACTACTGATCCTGCACCTATCAGCGCGTATTTTCCTATGGTTACGCCTGGTAAGACCTTTGTTCCCGCACTTATTCGAACATAATCCTCAATTGTAGCTCCATCGAGACCCTGCCCGAGAATTATCTTCTTGTTGTCAAGAAACACGCATCCAGGTGCTATAAAAACTCCATTTCCTATCCTCACCGACTGAGACACATAACATTGACTCTGTATCATCGACCCGCTTCCCACCCTGATGTATCCATCCAGAATCGCCTGTGTTCCAACGATGCAGTTATCTCCAATGGTTACATGCTCTCTAATCAATACGCTATGCCCGGTGCGTAAGTTCTTCCCGACAACCACATGTTTGTAAATAGTTGAGCCAGACCGTATTATTGACCCGTCGCCTATCTTTGTAACAGGTTCCTTCACTATCAAGTCCGAAACCTTTGGACTGGTTGCAGAAAAATCCGCTTTCTGAAGCTCAAGCTTAGATGGATGCCCGATTATGCAACGGCTACCTATGACACAGTTGCTCTCTATGATTGAACCGGACAAGATTTCAGCAAATCGACCTATGCTAACGTTATCGCCTATCTTCGCCTCATCATCCACGTAAGCTTTAAATCCCATTTCAGATTTTCCGCCCAAGCTAAAATCTCACTATTCACTAACCCAGATTTTCAATGAAACCCTTAATACCTTTGTAACATGATTTATTTCACCCATCGCGAGCGTCAACAATTATTTTGTGATGAACACCACTCTATGCTCTTCGAAAAGTATGTTGAAACGAGCCAGAATGTCTGTTCTGCCTAAGAGGTAAGGTATGTCCTCCCTTTCCGCGAAGCCAGCCCGTATATTAAGCTCTTCGTCTCCAATTCTCGCCGTAATTCTGTGGATGAAAATTTTTATTTCCTCGCCACCCACACCCGTGACTGTACTTTCTTGCCCATCTCGAAGCTTCAATCCAAGCAGTCCACATACTGACCTTGGAAAGATAGTTATGTCAGCCCCAGAATCGGCGTACATTGACACCCTAAACCAGTCACCACCTCTCATCCTAAGGTACATCTCGACAACTGGTCTGTATACGTATCCAAAAACTCTAGAAGGCTCTTTCTTGTAGGGAAAGAAAAATCTCTTCAAAGGACCAAAGTCTCGCCAGTCGGTATATACGCTAAGAGAGGAGTTCGCTTCGGAGATTTTCTCTTAGCTGTCTCATAAGCCTCTTTAGCTGAATCCCCGACACCGATCACTTTATCATCAACAATCGCCACATGCTTCCCAGCATATTTCCTAAGCTTCTCAGGGTTCGAAACATACCACTGAAAAGCCTTGCTCGCCATCTTTCACACCTACATTATAATTGAAAACGAAAATATAAAAAGCTTAGTGCGCCCTTCGACAAACTCATCAATCAAAACTCATCAACCTAAATTCTCCATGAAGCTTCTAACACTATCTGCAACATAATCCATTTCATCCTTCGTTAACGAAGCGTACATAGGCAAAGTAAGCACTTGCTTAGAAATTTTTTCGGTCATCGGCAGCTCTCCACCTTGAAACCCAAACTTCTCTCTATAGAACCCTGTTAAATGCACTGGAGAGAAATACACCTTAGTCATCACACCTTTTTCAGCCAAGTAGCCTTTAAGGCCATCTCTGGCTTTCTTTCCATCCCTAACCCTTACAGTATACATTTGATAAACATGGAAAAATCCCTCAGGAGAGTTAGGTGGCGCTATCTTGCTCAGGTTCGACAGGCTCTTCGACATGTAAGCGGCGTTTCTCCTCCTCATCTCGATGACTTTGCTCAGCTTTTCAAGTTGGGAGACCCCAAGAGCCGCAATTATGTTGCACATGCGCCAGTTGTATCCTAAAGCCACATAATCCATAACCTTCGCTGACCTGAAATAATTCTCTGTTTCAAGCCTGCCATGAGATCTTATAAGCTTCAACCTTTCATAAACGTCACGTTGGTCAGTCACAATCATCCCACCCTCTCCCGTGGTAATCACTTTGTTCCCACAAAAACTGAACATAGCCGCATCACCAAAGGACCCCACACGTTTTCCATCGACTTTAGCCCCAAGAGATTCAGCAGCATCCTCCAGAAGCAGCAGTCTATGATCTTCAGCAATTTCCTTCAGCTCCTTTATTTGGCAAGCTGAACCTCCATAATGGATCGGCATTATAGCCTTCGTCTTCCCCGTTATTCTCTCTTTTACGTCTTCAGGGTCCAAACCGCACGTTTTCTCCTCTATGTCTGCAAACACTGGTTTGGCATTTACGAAAAGCACCGAGTTGGCGGTAGCTATGAAAGTGAAGGAAGGAACTATCACCTCGTCACCTTCCTTTATTCCGTAGGCCAATAACATAGCATGCAAGGCGGAGGTGCCTGAGTTGAAAGCCGCCACGTATTTCTTTCCAATGTACTCTGCAAGTATGGTTTCAAACTTTTCTATGTTTGGCCCAATCGCCCAGTACGACCCCTGCATAATAACCTCTAACACATGATTAACGTCTTCTTCATCCCAGTAAATCTTGTAGAGGGGGACTCTCCAGCTACGCATCTCAGGTTTTCACTTTTCGCCTATTTTTCCGCTTGCTCTTTCCCTTTTCCCCAGGGTTCCCTGGTACTTTATCACTTGTTCCGCTTTGTTTCTGACCGTATTTGGCTACCGAAACTTCCATAGTCAGCTTCATCAGCTGACTATGCAACTCAGATATTCGATAAGAAATATAGAAAAACGCGAGTATAAAGAAGAAGAATCCTGTTGCCATCACAGCTGACACTAGTTCTTCGGTGCCAAACAATATGAGAAACAGTGAAAACAAAGCCGGCACCCCCGAGAACAAACCTAAAACAACCCCAGTTATGAACCAGAAAACGAATCCTCTGCCCTCAATCTTCCGTTTTTTCAAGAGGTAAAAATCCATAGCCAATATGAATACGGCAAAAAGAAGACCGATTAAAGAGTAATTGCTTACCATTTGACTCCGTCACCCACTGATTTGTGCAAGAAGAGTAGTTATAAGCCTTAAGGGGTAAACCAGCAGTTTGCCCAACGGGTAACTCTTAGACCGCCCATATCTCCGCGGAAGCACCTCAATAGGCACCTCCTTCATCCTTAGGCCATTCTTTGATGCAAGCAAGGTTTCTACGACCCAAAAAACCGAATCCTCTATGTATCTTCTTTCCAAATAAATCGGCAACAAAGTTTCAATGGCCTTCCGATTCCACGCCCTCATCCCCGAAGTAATATCTGTTATCTCCATTTTCCGCAACAAAGACACAAGCGTCGAAGAAAAAACCCTTCCACTCTCCTTCACTAATGAACAGTTCTCACTGTTGACCGTTAAGTAACGCGAACCCACAGTCATATCCACCCCATCATCAACCAATGGATCCAGCAGTTTCGGAATTTCTTCAGGCTTATGCTGTCCATCCGCATCTATCTTCACCGTGCAATCATAGCCTTGCCGCGCAGCAACCAAATAACCAGTTTGTATGGCGATGCTGCCACCACAATGGAACGGTAACGAGACCACATCAGCCCCTGCTTCCCTAGCTTTCTGCGCAGTCATATCCTCGGAACCGTCGTCGATAACAACAACCCTGAAGCTGGGGTACAAGGCAAGCGTAGACTCTACAACTTCCCCAACTGTCTTCTCTTCATTGTACGCGGGGATCATAACCAAAACTTTACGTGACACCCTACGCACTAGCCATCAACAATTTTCTTTTCTCAGTGAGCTTGCACTTTTCAATGAACCTGGGTACACCCACCCTTGGATCCATCGCCTTACAACCTAACAGATTCCTCATCTCTGAAACATCCGCAAAAATACCATACTCCCCGTTCTGCGAAGGCTTGTAAACAACTTCAGTATGTGGAAAACTTTCACAAACCATCTTGGCAACATCGTTGATAGATAAGCCTACTCCCGAACCCACATTAATAACCTTATGATAAGCTGCAACATTACCTAATGACTTAATGAAAGCGTCCACAACATCATTCAAATGCACAAAGTCTCGGAGCTGCCCACCCCCATTTATGGTCAAAGACTTACCTTCCAACGCCATCCTAACAAACGCAGAAATGACACCTTGCTCCATCAAAAAATCTCCATAAACATTAAAGACCCTAAGAACCGTTGTGCTGATACCATAATCCTCCGCATACCCACGAATAAGCGACTCAGCAGCCAACTTGTGCCACCCATAAATATTCGTAGGCCTCGGCTCTACGTCCTCGTCAACCTCGGGCTCCACAACATCACCATAAACCGCCGCAGTAGACGGAAAAACAAAGTGTTCAGCATCAGTGATTCTCATCGCTTCTAACACGCTATGAACACTTGAAACATTTAATCTAAAACTCCTATCCGGATTTTTTCTGCAGTCTGAAATTGACGCTAACCCAACCATGCTAATGACTTTGGAAACCTCTTCTTTTCGCATAACCGCTAAAAGCCTATCAGAATCAAAAACATCTCCCCTAAAACTCACAACATTTCCAACTCTCTTATCCGTAGCATTAACATCATAAACCACGATTCTAGGCAGAGCAGTTTTCGCCAAAGTCTCCACGATATGTGAACCTATGAAACCTGCACCACCCGCGACGAGTATGTTCTCACTCAATCATATTCACCTGAACACGCTTCATCCATGGTTAATCGCCGTCACGCCGAGAAAACATGCGAAGCCTGAATCATGCTTCCATCTTGAAGCATGCACGTTTCCCCATTTCTCAGCAATCCCACAAACTTCATCAGCGATTTCGCGGCCAATTCTCATCGCAGCTTCCAAGAAACTAGGCTTAAGGGTCTTCAAGATCTTAGCAAGAATGTTTGAAATTATTTTGGCGAGAATGTGGCTTCTAATTCTCTCTACGCAACGTATGGTCAAGTCTAAGATGTTTCTCTCCACTCTTGATAAAGCCTTGAACCAAACCTTCTGCCTAACGGCTCTAGTCCTAGTTTTTATTAGACTCTGCCTAGTCAGCAATTGAACCGCTTCTCCTCTCACTCTTCAGCAAGATTCCCGCAGCAACGGAAATCTAACCACTTGTATGTAGAAATAGGCATCTATTAAAGATTACTTCAAACTGTTATAGAACTGAATTCTATATGAAATGCATGCATGCGCACAGAAATTTGATTGCCATCGTGACCGGAATGATCAACCTAGAACTATTTTACATAAGAATATATCAGCAACAGAAATATTGATTATCCTCTATAAACAATATTGATAATCAAAGAGAATGGAGAGAATTACATGCGCAAATACTCAGTGTTAATGATGTTAGGTCTCCTTTCAATGCTGCTGATTGGATTGCAGCTCTCAGCTTCACCAACAACCGCGTCAGCCATAGAGACTGAACAAGTAAAATTCGAACCCAAACTCTTCCACCTCGACAACCCAGAACCCGTCATAGTCCACATAAAGTTCCCTAAACCACACGAAAGAAACACAACAGATATAGACCCATCAACGGTTCGGCTGGAAGGCTCCATCCTACCGTTGAATACCTCGACAACACGTGCCCCCCCAGAATTCGTCGCTGAGTTCAACGGAGGTGCAGTGGCCTCTATAATCTGGGCAAAAATATACCACATGGGAATAACAACACCAAAACCCTGGGTCCCCACGAAAGTGGAACTGGAGATTTCAGGCAAACTCTTCGACGGAACCGACTGGCACGGCATCGGCGAAATCAAAATATTAATACCAGAAACCTAACTGCATCAACATTTCAATAATAGACCTCTATCATGAAAGGAAAACGCAGACAACGACACGATAAAGGCAATATTTCCCTAATCTCTAACCCAAACAACGCCTAGATAACGCAACGTAAAGGCGTAATGCTGCAACTCAGCTAAATCTGTTCTATAGAAGTTAATACGATAACTTTTATATGGTCGCACGGTTAGACTATTTGATGAGTGAACATGAGAAAGGGGACTCTCGTCTATTCAGTGATTCTTCTAGTCATTCTGACAAGTTTAGTAGCATTTTCGCCAGCAGGCGCAGAAACCATAACTGGCAGCGCCAAATTCGATCCGAATAGGATAGATCTGTCTCTGCCGGATCCAAGCGTAGTAGAGGCAAAAATAAGATTTGAGAGCAGCCAACATGCAAATCCAAGGGACATAAACGCTTCCACCGTATTACTTGAAGGCTCTCTTCCCCCCGACACCACTTACTTTGCTCCAGGCACCCTCGTCGCCGAGTTCGACGGAACTGGGGTCGTAAACATCATATGGGGCAAAATCACTCATATGGGAGCCCTTGCACCACCCTATAAGATCGAGCTCACAATAACCGGAAATCTGATAGACACGGCTGGTGGAACACCCTTCTCAGCCACAGGCTCCATCAAGATTGTAGTTCACTATTCTCCACCGCCACCTTAGATTTAAAGTTCATCCACTCTTACAACCTCTAACTAGATTCGATGAGGAATAGTGTTATAGAAAACAGTTACTGCAAGCTTAATTTCGGTGAGAGGGGGTAGATTAGGGTATGCGCTGTCAACGATTCCTACTGACTCTGCTGCTTCTGACGTTGTTACCAGCAACGCTTCTAGCATGGCTTATTCTTCCAGCTACAGCAGATACCCTTCAAGTGCCGCAACAATACCCAACCATACAAGCCGCTGTGAATGCAGCTAGGAATGGAGACACAATAGAAGTTGATGCCGGAACGTACCCTGAAAACGTCATAGTAAACAAAACAGTAACCATAAAGGGTGACAGCTCCACTACTACCATCGTCGACGGTGGCGGCAACGACATGGTCTTCAACATACAGGAAGACAATGTGGAGCTACGCAATTTGACAATCCGTAATGGAGGGAGCTACAGCGGCATCATCATTTATTATCCATACGACGGACTAACAATCCGCAACACGCGAATTATAGATAATGCCGTTGGCGTCGTCATATCCGACGTTGATGGCAACACAATCGAAGGCAATGTCTTCATCAACAATCAGATGTATGGCATCGATGTGATAGAGTCAATCAACACAATTATTAGAGATAACCAGATATCAGAAAGCGCCTATGGCATTGAAATTTCTGACACTTCAAACATTCAAGTTGTCAACAACACTATATTTGACACATCATATGGCATATATGTACCATACTCAAACAACGCTAACATAAGCGCAAACATGCTCACCAGCAATTCCTGGAACATCTACCTCACATACTCAAACAGCAACATCATAGAATACAACAATGTATCAGAAGGCACAGTAGGCATCCAAGTCATGCACTCAGAAGGCAACTCAGTCTTGAACAACACTGTAAGCGACAGCTCTTATGGCATCTACCTAGGATATTGCGGTGCCAACACCGTCAGCGGCAACACAGCATCACTGAACGACTGGGGCATCGACCTCTACAATTCCACCGGAAGCACCATCATTGAAAACCTCATAAAAGAAAACACTTGGGGCGCCTGGGTAGCAGAAGACTCCGATGGAAACAGTATCTACCACAACAACTTCATCGACAACGCGAAAGGAGCCTTCCAAGACCTGACCAGCTCAAACAGTTGGAACACCCCCTTAGCACCTTACCGAGGAAACTACTGGAGCGACTACAAAGGCACAGACCTTGACGGCGACGGCACAGGCGACACCTGGCTGCCATGGGAAGGCGTAGATTGGCACCCTTTAATGGAGCCTCTTGGAGTCTACCGTGACGTTGCTGTAATCAACGTCGCATCCTCAGCCACCAAAGCATACGTTGGAGAAATGGTTAACATCACAGTTGTCGCAGAGAACCAAGGAGATTCGACAGAAACCTTCAACGTCACCACCACATACGAAAACACAACCCTGGGAATATTTGAAACCGTTGGAACCCAAGAAGTCACCGGCTTAGCTCCTGAACAGAACGTGGTTCTAACATTCACATGGAACACCACAGACGCTCAGCCTTGCGTTTACTACGCAATCAAGGCTGAAGCAAGCACAGTTCCAGGCGAAATCGACCTCACAGATAACACGTACACCGACGGCACAGTGAAAGTCAATATGGTAGGGGACATAAACGGCGACGGCATCGTAGACATTGCAGACCTAACTATAGTCGCAGTAGCCTATGGCCAATTTGAAGGCGAACCTGGATACAACCCTGAGGCAGACCTAAACAAAGATGGAATCATAGATATTGCAGATATTTCGATAGTGACCATGAACTACGGAAACACGTGCTAGCGTGCATCAGCCTCTTTTCTCGCTTTGCGCAGGCGACCTGAAAGAAAGAGATAATTTTGCCTTCCGTCTCTTCCTCAACAATATGAAAGCAGCAACGGCGACCACTACTATAATCGTCACGAACCAAATCCAATAAGAGTTAGGCTCTACCCCACTTGGAGAAGGCGTGAGCACTGAAAGAAGAACTTCATCAGAGCTCGTTTCATAGTTCTCCTTGGATGCGGTTACCACAATTCTTACGTTTAGTGGTTCCGACACGTTGGGAGCGTAGAAAGTTGATTCAAAATCTCCAGTGGAGTCTGTGAAGCCAGAAGACGGCTCAAAGTTTCCCCCATGATCCGACGATAACTGAACAAACGCTTCGGGCACACCGGTTTCTCCATCACTTACACGAACTTCCACTGCGACGTTTCCTTGCGCTAAAACGCTTAGTGGATCCACGAAAGCCAAGACAACCAAGGGCGGTAGAGCCACGGTAATCGTTTCGATCGCTGTGTTTGTGCTTTTGACACCCTGATCATCAATGACAACGAGACTGACATTATAAACCCCAGGAGAAGCATACTTATGTCTAGCCAGACCTGGAAACACCTGGATAGTTGCTCCGTCCCCAAAATCAAAGAAGTATTTTAGGATAGACGAGTCGTCAGTTGACTCATAACCATCGAAAAGAACGGTTTGATTCACTGGTACCATCGTCACATGAGCGTTGATAACAGCAGAAGGGGCATCGTTAATCTCTCCAAACGATTCAGCTAAGAACGGGGTCAAGCGAAGGTTTTCTTCATTTCCACTTACACGATCTCCTTTCCCGGAAGGATTCAAAGTTTCATGATAAGGCCCACTTGGAGCGCCCCAATAATTATGTTCAGCACTGATTAATGCGTCCCCAACGACATAAACCCCATACTCTGTGTTTCGATAAATGTCGTTATTGCGGGCTACATTCTCGGAGGGAACAGAGGAGACGAGTTGGATTCCGTAAGAATTGTATGAAACTGAGTTACCAGTGAAATTCGCCCTTACATCCCCGAAAACTTTAACTCCCTTTGAGTTGGCTGAAATAATGTTACTCTCCAACCTAACGTCGAAAGGAATATCTTGATACGGAGGTTGAGGTGTACGAAAAGCATGCATGAATATTCCGTTCTCGCTAGAATGTATAACGTTTCTTGAAATGTCTAAACCTGAAATCCAACTGTACCAATTGCTTGTGCTATTAATGCATACAGCCCACTCGCTAAAAAAAATAGTGTTGCTAGAAATCATTGAATTGTAAATGTAGGCGCCGCCTCCAAGAAGTCCAGGTTCGCCCCATGCTTCAGCAAGAAGGTATATTCCATATTCGTTGGACTCCATGAAATTGTCTACGATTTTAACCTCGTTTATGTAGGCGTTTGCTTTTGTAGGTTCAGTTGTGGACATGCCGTGGCTGTGAAAATATATCCCTTTAGTGTTGCTTTTGAAAAAATTATCAGATATTGTGATGTTACTGATGCGACTTCTATCCCCATAGACCTGGACACAAATACCGTTTTCATTGTTCAAAAATTGATTATCGATTATTTCGTGCCCAGAAGTCGTAACTCCTGAAGCTGATATGCCGTTGGCGTTCAGTTCTATTGTGTTCTTTCTTATGACCAAATTGGCTAATCCAACGACATGTATGCCACTTAGAGAATTGTTAATAATCGTGGAATTTTCTACCAGTGCTTTTCCCAAACTAGATATGGTTATTCCATCTACGGCATACTCTACGTTACAGAACCCTATTGTTAAAGTGCTGTCTTCATCCCCGTAGAACATTATCCCGTTCCAATCACCGGGGATGGATTCACTCCTGTTTGATGTAAAGCTTATTCGGTTAAAACCAGTGCCCACCGCATACAAGCTTCCGTTGACTATAAGTGAAGACCCTGTTTTGAACCTTACTTCTACTCCTGGCTCAATTGTTAATCTCGCCCCCGTTGCTATTGTCACATTATCTACCACCTCGTATGGACTGTTTTTGAACATCCACACAGTGTCTTCTGTAATAACACCTTCTTCACCAAGTGCCTTCGCACCCTGAAAACGTAGCCCGGCTACTGGACTCAATAAAGTCGTCAAGAGCATTATGTACGTGTAAGCGGCAACGTATTTCTTCATCCTCGTCACACCGCAAGAGCTTTTGTACATGTTCAGACAATACTCAATTGTAGAGACGACGCAACATCAGCTTTTATTCTTTATTCCCTTCTTCTCAACGTGCCTTCGCAACCAAAGACTTGTAGTAAAGATGATTGCTACAGTACCGACAACGACGAACAATATCCACCATACAAATGGTACAGGGAGGTCACCCACAGTTATCAAGATAACATCGGTGGCAACATTGCCGGAAACATCCGTTACTGTTAGTGTAACTGTGTAGACCCCGGCCGCCTCATACACATGATTGGTAGTCATGCCGGAGCCCTTTGAGCCATCGCCAAAATCCCATTTGTAATCAACAATTCCAATGTTGTCTGTGGCACTGCTTGCATTAAAAAGAACTGCAGCGTTCTTAAAAACGGTTTGATCTTTGCCTGCATCAGCGGTTGGCGGGATATTGTCGAAGATGTTGACGAGTGGGTAGTAGTCTACTCCCAAGTGCGGTGTCAAGGTGTCTCCCACACCGTCACTGTTTAGGTCCTCACCCTTGTAGTCGCTCCAATAGTTCCCTTCCTCGCCATTGTCCCACTTGTTAGATGAATTCAGATGATATTGCTGCACCTTGTTGTCGATGAAGTTGTTATGATAAATCGTATTTCCGTTAGAATGCATTGTTGATATGCCGTAGTCTCCTTTACGTATTGTGTTCTCAGTTAAGGTGTTGTTGCAGGAAGATACAAGGTAGAGGCTGAGCCAATTGATGGTGTTTAAACTGTTCATTGTTATTGTGTTGTTGCTTGACATGTGAAGATCTATTCCCACATCATTTCCTGATATTGTTACATTTCTAATAACAGATTCCTTTGTATTCACAAGCAACACACCTTGTTCATTGCTCGTTAGGCTCAAATCCTCAGCAGTCACATTTGTAGAGTTTATTAACGCCACGTAGCCAGCGTCTTTCGGAACACGCTTGTCATTTTCATTTACCCAAAAATAGATAGGCTTTCCGTCGACCATATTTGAAGAGTCAACATCGTGCACAAAATGAGATAAAGAATCACCTGACACTGCAAAGTTCCATTTATTATCTGACATAGTGTTGTTCCTTAACAAGGCTCCACTGCAAGACCATAAGAAGATTCCATAGGTGCCATTTCTTACTGTAAATCCTCTGATTTCTACGTTGTCCGCACTCACCAGAATGATGGTTCCGCTTCCGACAATTACAGTGTTGTCTGAACCCTCACCAATGAGGCTTAATGGTTTTGTGATTTTTAAACTCTCAAAGTATGTTCCTGAAGCTACTTTGATAGTGTCTCCAAGGTTGGCCTCATCTATCGCCATTTGTATACGAGAATAGTCTCTCGGAACTTCGATGACGTTAGATCCAACCGTAGACGGAATGAAGTTAATCGAGCAAAGAAGAAGCAAGACCAAAAAGACAGTAGCAGAGCCCATTCCTATTCTTGTTAATTGGAATCTGCGCAATCTATAAACTTTCTGAAAGAACCGAGCTAACAAGAATCTTCAACGTTCAAATGCACCCGAGCGCAAGTGGCTATTTCCCTCGGCTTTCATATTCGCCAAGCCATTTTTATACCAGCGAAAACATGCACTATATTGGATTTGCATGAATGAGAAGAATGGCCTGATGATTCTTCTATTACTGTTGTCTGGTGCGATGCCTGGGTTAACATTAGCGACACCTGTTGAAGAGAATTCTACTGAAAGGGGTGTTGGCGTCAAGGTGGGTGACTGGGTGAAATACGGCGATTTCTTTGTAACATGGACATCCACCGATCCCACTGTTCAACCACCGTTGGATTTGATCGAGCATAACAAAACGGAATGGGTCATAAATACCGTTGAGGCCATTTCAGGGACAAAAATCACGTTTCAGACAGTGACCCACTATGAAAATGACACCGAGACAACAAACGTCTCATATGTAGACATCAACACAGGGGAAGGCAATGGCACTTTCACATTCATTTCAGCTAATCTTGATCCGAATGAAAGAATCTACAGCTCTGTTGAGTATACTCACATATGGGTCAACCAAACAGTCCAACTGCTTTATGCCAACGCAGTCAGGGAGACAAACTACTTAACGGCATCTCAATATGTGCCAGACGAATGGGGTCAGGCGTTTGGTTATGAGATTCAATATTTCTGGGATAGAACGACCGGCGCGTTATCGCAACGCATTGGAACATCTATCCTAATCACAGGAGAATACACCACAATAGCAATGAGATCCGAAGTCTTGATAGACACCAATCTTTGGGAAGAAAGCCCTGACACGACGCCTCCTACAGCTGACGCTGGTCCTGACCAAACAGCCGACGTAAATCAGATCGTGATCTTTGACGCTGGAAACTCCCGCGACAACGAAGGTGGGTGGGGGATAGATAACACTAGTTACGAGTGGGACTTCGGTGATGGAACACAAGAAACCGGGATAGCAGTCACACACGCTTTCAACGCGCCAGGAGAATACACCGTAAGGTTGACAACAAAAGACTGGGCTGACAACAGTGACGAAGACACACTCATCGTAACCGTTCAAGAAGAATCTTCCCCGCCATCAATAATGGGGGTCGTCACAGCAATAATATTGCTTGCAGCAGGAATATTTCTCTGGAGGTTCAAGGCTAAGAAGTAGTTGAGAAGTTGTTAAATTCTTGTCCAAAATCGAATAAATCCAGGTATGTATGTCTGCACGTGTGCACAGGCATGCAACTAGAAACAATACAAGTGCATTCACCATTGTTTCTTCAACGACTTCTGTTTATGCACACGTTGATGTGACCTCTATCTCTCATCTATAACTTTAAATGGTCAAAAAACAGATGTTGAAGCTCTAGGATACACTAAAAATGCAACCGAGGGATTGTTCTTGTCACCATCTGAAATGCTTTGGTTCATGCTTGTTTCCTTTGTTGCAAACTTAGCATTCTTAACGTTATATTTTTCACACATCCTTTCTGAATATTCTTCAAAGCATTCTCCACGTAACGCTGCGTTTTTGCTCTCCCTCTTGGGAGCGACTGTAGGTACAGCATTTTCTCTATTGATTCCATCTCTTCCAGACATTCTTCCTTACATGGATGTGGCCATTGGCCTCGTCTGCGTCACATGGATTTTGCTGCTCCATTACTACTACGAAGCAGCTTGGCTAGAAGCCGCACTTGCAACAGCGATCGCTGCCCTTGTATATGTTGTAATCTTGGCGGTGACTTTCGGTCTTTTTACCCTATGGTTGAGAATTGGCTGACGCGAACTCTGAAATCGTCAACTTGACCGAATATGAACTCGAAATCGCTAAGCCCATAGTTTCTAGATTGGAATGCATGCAAAACCCAGGCGCAAATCGACTATCTTTATTGAATACGAATATCAAGCAATAACACGAATTAAAATATGTTTATTAGTACATGTAAGCATGAAGAAAGCTGACATCACCGAAGGTGTTAAAGCAACTCTTGAAGCAATAGGATAATGCCATGACTAAAACGATTTTGAGCCGGACTTTCAAACTTACTGTAGTCATCACAATCGCAATCGTTCTCCAAGTAGTTGCTATGATATTTGTTTACGTTGGCATATTGGGAGACAGTCGCTTTGGAATGATTTCATTAGTCCTTCTGGGCGCCTCAACAGGGCTTTACTTATTCCTAGTCTATACTCTATGGCGCGTCATAACAGCCATATACGAGAAGTAAATGCATACACGCAAAATTTGAATAACGTTTATGAGGCTCTGATGCTATTAATTATATAGGGTATTGCTCCTGAGTTCGCCGCGGAAGAGAAAGAAAATCAATCTTTCTCCTTTTTTTGTCTTAAATCTCCTGAATGCATGTATGCAAATGCGTGTGTGTTCGTCTTAATGGTAACAGAGCATTTATTCTCTAAATGCCCTTTTTAAATGGAGTGCGAGATGAAGTTCATTCCTAAGCCAAGTTATCATTGGATAATAGTGTTTATAATGAAGATTCTTGGATGTTTCGTACTTTTCAATTTGTTAGTCTTGCCTATTTTGTGGATCTTGAAGACTCTGTATCTATTTACCCTCACTCTCACGTACGAAGCATTATTCATTATAATTGTAGGGGTTCTACAGATTTTGGGGTCTTACATCTATCGAAAGAATAGCATCCATTCTCGATAGGCTGGAATGGGATCCCGTACTGGATGGTTTAACTTCGAGAAATTTGCGAAACTAAAACCAGAAGAAAGGATGAAGTACAGACAAGAAGGAACAATCATGATAATACTCGGCCTCACACTATTGATTGCGACAACAATCCTACATTTCTCAATAACATAATAAGCAAGAGCCGTCACATGAACTATAATTGTATGAATGCATGCATCATAGAAGATAGTTTCAGAAACACCTATTTGGCGATTTCACTTATTCTTAGTGTAGACTCCTGATAGGGCTTTAACCTCATGGGGATATTAAATGAAAACCAAGCGAGTTGTTCACACTGTCTTTGTTGTTTTCATAATTTTGTGGCCGTCACTTTTTGTGACTCCACCATTTTCGAATGCAGCACATGTTCATAGCATAGAAGACGTTAGTATAGGGGATGGAGGCTCTGAGAATTTTGTCACCCCAATAGTTTACCGTGACAGTTCCATTGATATGGACTTAAATGGTGTTCAAGACAGTTTGGAGGCTTTGATTTCCCAAAGACTGGCAGAAGAAGGAGCCACGGTGCCCGTGGTTGTCACGCTATTTGAACCAGTTACGAATGAAGACTTGATCTATTTCACACAACTTGGCGGTCAAATAAGCTACGTTTATCGATATGTGACGTATGGGCTTGCGGGAACTATTCCTGTGGCTAACGTATCGTTGTTTGTTGAGGCTACGAAGGAAAACCTTGTAATTGTTGAATACGATATTCCCCTGCGCTATCATCTGGATGTAAGCACACCGCTCATCCGACTGAGACCTGTTGTGTGGGAAACGTATGGTTATGAGGGTTCTCCAAATCAATCCATTGCCATCCTCGATACTGGTATTGACGACTCGCATCCAGACCTTGGTCCTTTCCAAAACCTGAACTTCTCTAAAAAGATAGTTGGCTGGTTTGATGCGACTCCGGATAGTGCGTTAACTCCTGAAGACTATGGAGAACATGGCACCCACGTTGCAGGCATAGCAGCTGGAACGGGAACGGCAAACAATCTGCAAGGATCTGGCAATATACAAACCACATTCACATACGTTTTGCCCCCGGCTAGATACGGCTACATGGACTATATCGATGTAATGAACCCAGGGATTATCGAATTAAATGTTAGGTGGGATGGAACCAACGATGTGTTGCTAAGGTTGTATGACCCTGCCGGAGAATGGGTTACACAAACTAGTGGAAAAAGCCAGCCGTCAATCTTGATTTACAACACGACTGACACGCCTTATCCGACAGGACGTTACGGAGTTCTTGTGGGCAACTTGGCGGGTCCATCGGGCACTCCGTTTTCATGCATAGAAACCTATCCTTATGAAGGACGTAGCGACGGCTATAACCTTTTCAGCGGAGTTGCACCCAACTCCAAGCTTGTGGGTGTTAAAGTGTTTGATAACACAGGTTCTGGAACATTTGCAACTCTCTTGGAGGCAATGGATTGGATAATTGAAAATCGCCAAGCTTATCACATAGTTGTTGCCAGCATGAGCTTATCACTAGAATATGGTACAACTGATACTACGCTTGACCAGAAAGCAGACACTATGGTGCACAATGGAATTGTAACCATAGTTTCAGCAGGCAACGATTATCCGGATTACACGATAGGCTCACCTGGAACCGCCGCATACGTCATAACAGTTGCAGCCACAAACGATCTAAACGGCATTGCCTCTTATAGTAGCAACGGAGACCAAGCAAAAAACGAGTATGGATTAGTTAAGCCTGATGTTGCTGCTCCTGGCGGAACCTTTGATCCAGCCTATGGAAACCGTATTATTTCAGCAGATAGTAATGATGTAGACGGTGCGTACAGCGGTTTTCTAGATCAGAATGTAGATGATTATCAACAGATGGGGGGAACATCCATGTCTGCACCCCATGTTGCAGGGTTGGCTGCATTGGTAATCCAAGCCTTGGGCAGCTGGAACTGGACCGAGGAAGAGGCACTTAAGGTGAAGATGCTGATAAGCATGACTGCTTTCGAGACACAAAGCGGCGAAGGAACGAATGTGCCTTCGTTAAATCGCGGAGAAAAAGACGATGTAGAGGGTCATGGACTTGTCTGTGCTGACGCCGCCATAGAAAGCGCGACAATGACGTATCCCATAGAAGAGTCAGCCAACGACACGTTTGGATCAAACCCTGGTGACAAGAAAGTTTGGGCTCGACAGGTTTCTCTAAACAGCAATACTTCATATAGGTTTAATCTGTCTGTTCCTTCTGACGCTGACTATGACCTCTTTGTATATGACGGTACACCTGACACTTATGGACAACCCGTCATCATAGCCAAAAGCGTGAACGCTTCATTGGGAGCCGAAGAACTTCTTAGATTCACACCTAACGCTTCAGGTACATATTATATATTGGTGAAGTGGGTGGCCGGCAATGGTCCATTCAACCTTTCAAGTAGCATCGACCGTGATGTAGCTGTGGTAAGCGTGGCACCATCTACCACTGAAGTGTACGTAGGCGACGTAGTCAACATTACAGTCGTGGTCCAAAACTTTGGAAACCTCATTGAAACCTTCAACGTCACCGTCTTTTATGATAATAGCAGTATGGAAACACAAGATGTGATCGGACTCGTTGGTGGCACCCAGAAGAATTTGACGTTTAGCTGGAACACTACTGGCGTACAGCCTTGCTTCGGCTATACAGTAAAGGCAGAAGCCAGCGTGGTGCCTGACGAAATTGAAACAGCTAACAATGTCTACGTTGATGGCACTGTAAAAGTCAAGATGCCGGGGGATGTTAGTGGCGACGGCATCGTAGACATTTTAGATCTATCCATAGTTGCAGTGTCCTATGGACAATTTGAAGGCGAACCTGGATACAACCCTGATGCGGACTTGAACAAAGATGGAATCGTGGATATCTGGGATATATCTATAGTGTGTATGCACTATGGAGAAACATGCTCGTGATTTTGGACTAATGATTAGCATGTTTGCAGGATTTGCCGCTTGCATGTATGGATTAGTTTTGTAGGATATCAACATTAACATAACACTAATTCTCTGCTATAACCTCTACGCATGCATGGATTGATTTTAGTGGTTGCTACATTCAGACAACATGAAGGCTTCTTTCTTAGCTATGAATAAAAGAGAGGTTATAGGTGGGATAGTATGTGTTCTGCTGATTCGATTAGGATGTCTGCGGCTTCTACTGTCATGTGGATTCCTGATAGATTCTGAACTTGCTGAATGAAAGCTTCTAGGATCGTCTTAGCCTGATCTATTTTCCCACTATCAACTAGTTTCTGAGCTACATTCAGTTTAGCAATGAGGCTTGTGACTATGCCTTTATTGTCGATTTCACCTTCAGAGCCTAAGTCTTCGGTCTCAGTTTTCAACTCACCTATAGTTCTTGGAAGAGGAGTCCAAGGTTCAATTAGAGGATAGTTATCTTGATTGTTTTCGTCAATCCAATATGGTATGTTCCATATGCCCGAATTATCAATTTCCTCAGCATCAGGATATGTCTCCTCATAGTCACTCCAATAGTTGCCGCCAGAGGGATAGCCATCATCCCAAGCATTTGTAAATTTGGAAAAGGCTTGGCGGGTGTTGGCGACGAAGTTGTTATGGAAAATCCTGTTGTTTGAAGAATCAAAGAGCCAGACGCCATGGCCATTGTTTGCTGTTATACTATTTTTAGCTATGCTGTTATTATTGGAGAAAAGAACTACCCAGATGCCATCCCGGTTGTTTGCTATTATGCTGTTTTGGATTATGTTGTTCCTTGAAGACTCAGCGAGCATGACACCATAATTGTTGTTTGCTATATTATTCTCAGCTATGCTATTGTTTGAAGAATGCCCAAGGTAGATGCCAGCATGGTTGTTTGTCATGTTGTTTCCAGTTACACTATTTTTTGAAGAAAGAGAGAGCATGATGCCATATTCGTTGTCTCTTACGTTATTTAGGGTCAGTATATTGTTATTGCTATCTCCAACGTCGATACCCTTCTCATTAGTGGATGCGTTGTTTCTGGCAATCGTGTTGTTGTTGCTATGACCATGTATTCCAATTCCTATCTCATTGTTAAACGCATTGTTTCCAACAATCGTGTTAAATGAGGATGTATAATCTGCGGAAATACCTACACTAGTGTTGTATGCGATGTTTCCACTTACGATGTTTCTTGCTGCATATGTTAAGCGAATACCTGTATAACTGATATTTGCTGCCGTATTGGCAACGACCTTATTATTGGAGCCTCGAAAGACTTGAACACCATATGGGGGGTCACTTCCGTACTGAACACCGTTTGATATAACATTACCAGTTACCGTTTCATTGAGGGTATAGTAGAGGGTAACACCTTGGTTAGTGTCGGATATTGTGTTGCCGCTGATGGTGTTGTGTCTGCCACGGTATGATGCTATGCCACGACGACTGTTCGAGACTATGTTATCACTTATGTTACAGTATTGAGCATAATCCAAGAGAACAACGCTGCCCCAGATGATGTACCATGACTGCCCACCGTTTAGCAAGGTGAACCCTCTCACACTAACTCTATTCTTATAAATGCTAATCACTACGTTTCCTTGACCATCGATTATGGTGTTGCTTTTGCTTTCCCCAACAATGGTCAAATTACCCTTTCTCACAATCAGATTCTCAAAGTATAATCCAGGGTACACGTATATGGTGTCACCTGGACTTGCCGCATAAATGGCATCTTGTATTCTCGTAAAGTCTGCTCCTCCATCGTCATCCACATACCATGTTTTAGGCTCCGCTCTGACTAGTTGAATGTTAAACGCCATTGACAGCATGTTCACAAACAGCAGTGTCAATATTATTCCTGAAACTGTGTTCCTATTCATTTTGCTCCCTTCTCTTTATCGTATGTGCAATTAGAGCATTTAAAACTTCAGAAACAATGTTCTACTTGACATTGCATTTTAAAATTTTTGAACATCGTTTAAATCGTCTTTTCTCAGAAATAGCAAAAAAGGAGTTTGGTGGTTGATTTAGTGGTTTTTGATGTTGTAACCACTAAAAACAACATTGTTTGTAATGCATGCATGCATTTGAATAGAAAAAAGGGGATTATGACTCTTTGTGCTTCTGCTTTCACTAGGAGACAACAGAGAAGGAGAATTTCTTTGTCGCTTCTCCTCGAGCCCACACCATTTTGTCATGGCTATACCAACAGAAGGCTGAGACGGAATATTTCCCAACATCTTGTTCAGCAAGTGGTCCAAAGTTAGCTGACAATACAACAATTTCTTCTTGTGCAATCAATAGGGGTTCTGTTTCTATAACTCCAGTTGAACTACCTTCTTTCGCTATTTTGAATATAGCCTTAACCCACACCGTTTGGTTTCCTAGATTCTTGATCTTTGCATGTAGAGTTTGATAGGCATCTTCATCTTTCGAAACGACGTAGTGATGGTGTTCCGGCCATGCTTTACGTCGTATTAGGTCAGCAAATACTCCAGTGGGTGGGAGCGCGGGAGGAATCCAGGAAGGTGACCAAGGGCTAACAAGTGGGTATCTGTCTTGGTTAAGGCCACCTATGACGTATGGATGGTCCCATATGCCATCACTACCTGGTTGATCTTGAGCTGGGCCGATGAAAAAGTCTTGGTCAGTATAATCACTCCAGTAGTTTCCACAAGAAGGATAGAAATCATTCCACACGTTCATCAACTCTCCACCAACCGCCTGGACTGTGTTGTCGATGAAGTTGTTGTGAAAAATTGTGTTTAATTTGGAGTCCCAGATGTAGATTCCATTGTCGTTGTTTGAAGCATTGTTACCAACTACTCTGTTACTATCGCTGTCATACCAGAAAGAGATTCCATACGTGCTGTCTGACGCAAGGTTTCCCTCAATCGTGTTGTACCTACTGAAATCAGTAAGAGAGATTCCGTACATATTATTTGAAGCTATGTTACGAGAAATGATGTTATTTGAGGAAGTAAACAGCACAATTCCATTGTACGTATTTGATATAACAATGTTCCCAGTAACGTTGTTATAATCAGAATACCAGAGTACGATTCCTGCCTGGTTGTTTCTTACTATGTTTTGGTTTATGTTGCTACCATCTAGATTGACCTTGATACCGCTGTTCAGCCAGTCATAACCACTGCCTTGAATGGTGAACCCAGTGAGGTTGACATTGCCCAATATTTGTATCACATTCCCAACTCCGTTCCCATCAATAATTGTGCTGTGCTTGCTTTCCCCAACAAGGTTCAGTGTTTTATCAACAACAACATTTTCATAGTAAGTTCCGTTATGCACGTATATTGTGTCTCCATCAACAACCAGTGAAGAGTCGATAGCCTCTTGTATCGATGAGAAATCTGACGGTCCATCATCATCTACATGCCATGTTGTAGGCTCTGCCCTGATTGATTGAATGTTAAACGCCAATGCAAACATGCCTATTAACAACATTGTCAACATTATTCCTGAAACAGTTTTCATATTCATCTTATCCCTTCTTCCTTGTAGAATTATGCAGTTTCAGCATTTAAAACTTCAGAAACAATGTTCTACTTAACATTGTGTTTTAAAATGTTGAGCATTGTTTTAACTGTCTTTTCTGAGAAATAGCAAAAAAGCATTTTAGAGGTTGATTTGGAGGTTTTTTCATGTTGAAACCTCTAAAAACAACATTATATGAAATCCATGCATGGACGATTATATACATTATTTTTGTAGATTTCAACATTAAAAATCTACAAGTGAAACTGCAAATCATTTTTTTTCCTATTTCTCACGGAATTACAATTGAACTAATGTTCAAAAAGTTTAACGTCTAATGCGTACGCTATATCTGCCCTTCAAGTACATAAAAGCGGCTAGGAAACCGCAACAAATGTGGAGTAAAGCAGCAAACGCAAGGCAAGCAGCTCCGACATTCAGATAATATGGCAAACCGTCCAGTGGCACGCGTGCCAGATCAGCTAACCATTCACTGCCCATGAGAAGAAGAATCGTTGACCCGAAAAAGTAGAGAAGACTGAAAAGCACAAACTTCAGAGACATTGCTCCTGACTTTGACGAAAAGGAGCCGATAACATAAGTGATGATGTAAATGATTGCAACGAACATCACAACAGCGCTAAATAGAGAAAGCCCGATACTAATTGAAAATAGGTCCATCTTTAGCAGCACCTTAAAGGCAATTTATTATGCATCGTTTCAGTGTTTGGGTCGCGCGATTTATAAACATGGTGCGTGCGCATTCCCGTCGCAAGATTTTTTGTGCTTACATAAATGGCAAACCGATGTAATGGACACAATATGTATGTGTGGAAGACAAACAATGTTGTTTTTAGATGTCATCCATTGTTAAAACGTCCAAGTAATGGTCTAAACTGGTTTTTGCTAAGTGCATACATGCAAAATGAGGACGCTAGTTGGATATCTAATGCACTCCGCGCTCAGCAAATGAGAAACAGAACTTAGAGAAACAACGCGTCTTTCTATAGAACAATAAATGAAGGACTAGCCACTCTCTGCATGGGTCTAAAACACTACTAGGAAAGTCAATGGGTATTCAAGTTCCCTTTCTAGGATTTCTTGGTTTTTCGCACTCTATTGTGTGCATTACAGGTTGTCTATAACATGTTGGGCATCGGTGAGGAGGATGTCTGCGGCTTCAGGGGCTATATGCTTGCCTGATTGGGCTTTCAGTTGGTTAATGAATGCGTTGAGTATGTTCTTTGCCGTTTTGCCCTTTCCTGTTTCCATTTTCTCTTGCGCGGCGTACAACTTGTCTAGTAGACCTGACTCAACACCCTGATCAGCGATATAGCCCAAGTCATAAAACTTTTCTACGAGCCCTATCAGGCTGTCGATTGTCGCTATTACGTTGAATTCTACTGTTTCAGTGGCAGAGTTTTCAGCGTAATCTACAGCAGTGACTGTTAGTGTGTGTTGCCCCAAGCTGAGCGTGAAAAGCATAATTGAATCACCGTTCTCAACAGTCATTCCGTCTAACGTTGCAGAAATTGATGCTACTCCAGATTCTGTGTCTACAGCATTGAAATCATGTGTTATGGTCTCTGAATGAAGATAATCTTTGGCTACTGGCTCGTTAATTGTGATTATTGGTGGTGTTACATCTTCTCCTGGAGGTAGTAGGACATAGTACGCAGTGACTGACTTATCAGTGGTTAGGGATATAATGCGGGTTGGATTAGTGGACATGTCTTCCCAGTGATCAAAAATGTAGACGTCTTCGCCGATCGTCCAAGTGGAAGGCATAACAACAGTATAACTACCCTCATCTAGGGTGTCAGACCAAGGAGTACTGTGAGGCGAACCATCAACAGTGAACTCCACGCCACTAATAGGATCAGAATTCACGGTCAAAGTCCACTGACGCTTAACGTAATACGCAGTTACAGTCTTGTCAGCGGTCAAGGAAACAATACGCGTCGGATTGGTCGAGGCATCTTCCCAATGATCAAAGTCGTATACGCCCCAAGTAGAAGGCATAACAATGGTGTGGCTTCCCTCGCCTAGAGTGTCAGACCAAGGAGTAGTATGAGGTGTACCGTCAATGGTGAATTCAACACCGGTGATAGGGTCAGAGTTAATGGTTAATTGATGTTGGGTTGGAGGTAATTCGATGATTTCCAAAGCGATGTCTACGCTATGTTCAAGTGTTCCGCTTGTTGCATTAATGGTTAGTGTGTAGCTTCCTGGTGTCGCTGCTAAGCCAACTGAGACTGTTATAGTTGAGTTAGCTGTTCCGTTTGGGGGAGGGGTAACTTGCTCGGGATCAAACATCACAGTCACTTCAGAAGGCACACCGGACACTGAGAGACTGACTAGATCATTAAAATCGTTTAAGGAAGTGATTGTGATTGTTGACGTATTTGAGCTGCCTTGCTGGATGCTTAAAGATGTTGGAGAAGCTGTAAGTTCAAAGTCGGGGCCAATTACGGTAATGGTGCCATAGGTCATCCAGTTGTCGAAAAGGGCCTCGCTTTCCTCTATGCCTGGAACAGATTCTTTGGTAGTTGGTTTGATTAGGAAGGCATAGACCTTTAATGTGTAATCGCCTGGAGAGATGCTGGTTGTGTCCCATTCGATGATTGTGGTTCCGTTCTGGTCGGGTAGCAGACTTGGCGTCCATGACATCCCCACCTTGTGCAAGAATGTGACTGTTTTCACTGGGTCAGAGTCTTTGTATACGGTAACGTTTAGGTACTCGGTTTCTGTGCCGTTGTTCAAAACTGTTACGTTAATGGTCACTATGGCGCCAGACGTAAAGGTGGTTGGAGTGACAGTTACGTTGATGACGACTATGTCATGAAGTTGAACACGGACTGACGGGCTCCCATAAATATCTTTATTGATGAAGCCCCACTTTCCTTCGTCATCAGTGACGTTTAAACTCACTGTGTAAGAGCCAGGCTCATCGTACACATGAGTTGGAGTGCCACCTGTTCCTGTGGTGCCATCGTCAAAGTCCCATTCGTAGCTGAGGATTCCTCCAGGAGTGGCGTCGTAGGGTTCATCTGGATCATAGCTTAAAGTGCCATTGAAAGTGACCATTTCACCAACAATTGGTCGTCCATAGTATTCTATGGGATGTGGTGTGTAGGTGAATTTGGCTACCGGACAGTTTGTGTAGAAGTAGCCGTCCTCTAAAGTGCGATCAATAAGACTAAATGATGTGTCATATAACTTAGCCTTTGTAGGATCGAGTTCCAGGGTGCAATTCCCGCCTTTTAAGACTTTGAAAGTGATGGTGACAAGGGTTCCGTTACCAGTAACTCCGGGTACTGCTCCTACAAGCGTGCTTCCGATGTCCATGTAGCTTAGAAACACTTTCTTTGTAAAGGATGTTGAACCGCCTTGCAGAAGGAAAGGCCCTTCAGTAACATTGTCTTTGTGAGTGCTTAGAAGACCCGCTGACCACTTTATCCTAGCCCCCCAACTGTAGAGATCGGTGACATCGGTTAATGTTACATTGACTGTGAAATACTGGTCTGGGTCTGCCGTGCTGATGGGGGGATCTACAGCGACCACCGTTTCAGCCACTGGGGCGAGTGTGTAGTAGGCTGTTATGGCTGTGTTGGAAGTCAACGAGATTATTCGAGTGGGATTGGTTGAAGCGTCTTCCCAATGATCAAAATCGTAAACGTCTTCGCCAACCGTCCAAGTAGAAGGCATAACAACAGTGTGACTACCCTCAACAAGGTCGTCAGACCAAGAAGTAGTGTGAGGTGTACCATCAACAGTGAAATCAACACCAGATATAGGGTCAGAGTTGACGGTTAACGTGTAGGTCTCGGCACCAGGCTCGTAATAGGCAGTGACAGTTGTATCAGAAGTAAGAGAAATTATCCTCGTAGGATTAGTTGAAGCATCCTCCCACTCGATAAAGTCGTATATACCCCAAGTAGAAGGCATAACAACAGTATAACTACCCTCATCTAGGGTGTCAGACCAAGGAGTACTGTGAGGCGAACCATCAACAGTAAAATCAATACCACTAACAGGATCAGAATTAACAGTTAGTTCGTACTGGAGAGGTATCTCAACGAAGAAGGCGGTTAGGGTGTGATTAGCGTTCATAGTCACGTTGTAGGGATCAGCGTCGCCAACGTCAAAATCATCAAGCTCCCAGTGATCTAACACCCACCCGGGATCTGGGAGAGAAGCAACGGAAGCCTCAGTGCCTGCATTATATAGGTAAGTGCCAGGAGAAGGAACAGTCGAACCTGAGCCATCAACGTCTATGATCAACTCATACTGCGGGATCGAGAGAACATAGTACGCAGTGACCGTCTTGTCAGCGGTTAAGGATATAATGCGTGTTGGATTAGGGGACGTGTCTTCCCAGTGATCAAAGTTGTAAACATCTTCGCCAACCGTCCAAGTAGAAGGCATAACAACAGTATAGCTATCCTCATCTAGGATGTCAGACCAAGGAGTAGTGTGGGGAGCACCATCCAAAGTGAACCCAACACCACTAATAGGATCAGAATCAACACTCAAAGTCCATTGACTCACGCCGATGTTGCTGAAATAGCCGTTTTCTTTTGGAAAGTTCGTGACCTTATTCTGCTGCGGAGGAGTGAAGACTTCTATGTAATAAGTGAACGTGGCATGATCAATTGCTATTGTGTCCGATGACTCTACTGCTAATACATTGAACGTGATTAAAAACAACAGTCCTTCATCGGCAGTTTTACCTGCATACTGGCCCTTAGTTGCTTCACCAAGGATGACGAAGTTTGACTCTACTCTCACGTTTGTGCTCGATCCCCCTGGCTGATCTGTCAGGAAGCCACCGAAGACATGGCTGGAATATTCTAGCACAGCAGGGTTCCAGCCCATGTAGACCTGCCATGAATAGAGGTAGGAAGCGTCGGAAACCTTTACGTCAACGGTAAAGCTGTTTCCAGGAGTCAAAGCTGGATCGACAACGCTGGGAGGATCTACATAATATGTTGTGGTGGAGGTGGCTTGACTTACGCCCATTCCGGGCCAAGGACTGTTAATCGAAACTGATGTCAAAACAATCGAAAAAAATATCAGAACAAGTAACAGGGTAAGGACTTTACGTAGGAACGCAGATTTTGATCCCATACTGAATCCCTTTCTCTTTGCTATTAGTTTTATTAGGCATTGAGAAATTTAAGGGTTGCTTCCGCGAGAGGAATATTTGCTTGATTTACCGTGTGTGCTGAGGTTGCTGAAGGAATTGTGGTGCCTTTCGTTTTCTTCTGTGCCAGAGATAAAAGATGGTAACTATCAGGGCTACTTCTAATGCGAGGCCCATTGGAAATTCTGGGACGGCACTGATTGTGACTGAGCCGTCTGTGGTGGTGTGGGCAATAATCGATAATGTTTTGGTCGCGTAGTTGTAGCCGATGAGTTTTGTGTCCTCAAGGCTTAGCGGGGTTGTTCCAGATGTTCCGTCAACAGTGAAAGTGAGGGTTGCTAGGGTTCCTGTGGTGACTGTTGCTCCTTGGCGGTCGCCTTTAATTGACTGTGCTGCCCATATACGGCCATGTGTGGCGTTGTAGCTGTCAGTCTGGTTTTTGATTATGCCCCATGTGTTCGCGGTTCCTCCTGCAGTAACGTTTAGGAGTGGTCCTAACTGGACTGTGCTTATTGTTAGGATAGTGTTGTCGTAATAAAGTTTGAATTCCCAGCCATATAGGTCGGTAACGTCGTCAATATCTATGGTAACAGAAAATGGGGGAGAAGGGTCTGTAGTGCTTGCAGGATTCACCCAAACTTCGGGTGGTTGGGCGTAAGCCATGTTACCGAGAAGAAGAGTTAACGTGACAGCCAGCATGAGAAAAATGGGAAGTCCCTTTAGGGCTTTATTCAACGCTCATCCTCTCCTCTCTCATATAGGTACTGAGAAGGGCGTTGATAAAAATCTTATGTATGTTAGTTCTATGTCGCCTTTCTCTTGTTTCTGGTTTGTTAGGGACTTCCGTTGCGAACATTCCTTATCTATCATCCTATAGATACGTTTCTCCGAATTTCACTGCGACCATGCTCAAGTCGGTGATGTCAACAAGACCACTGTCGTCTAGGTCAGCGACCGGATCGTACGTCACTCTCACAGGAAGCCAATCAACAGAGGTTTCTTTTGCTCCTCCAACAACTTGGTGCTTTATTTCCACCCTGAAGTTTGCGTCAGTCAGCATGCTTGGAGTCCAAGATAGGTCTCCTGTCACATCGATCCATTCGAAGAGATCAGAGCCGGGATTAGCCGTAATTACGTGGGGTACTGGGGACCAGTTTGAACCTCCATCACCTGAAACTCTGACATGGATCTCTTCATTTCCCGCTGTTTTATGTTCGATTCCTACTTCGACGCTCGCTATGCCACCATCATATGCGTAAAATCCGTAGTCGCTATAAGTTGCATATACGTTTTTGGAACTAGTGGAGGCGTAAGCGTCATCTGAAACGTATGCATTTTCGGGTGTTGTCCATCCTGTAGTGGTAGATGATGACGGGTCTTTTGTGACAATGAGGGGTTCTCCATAAAGTATGCACACAACGGATATGTCCCATATGTCAACTATTCCGTCTTTGTTAAAGTCTTCTGCCCACGGTGCAACAAAGTACCCGTTTTCTTTGGCAAAATCTGTGATTTTCTCCTGTACGGGATGACTGAAGATTTCTATGTAGTAGGTGAAGGTGGCGTGATCGATGGCTATTTCCTCATACTGCTCCATCAATATCAGGAAAGTGATGTTGAACAACCAGCCTTCAGCAGCAGTCTTACCCGGATGCGAGCCTATAGTTGCTTCGCCGAGAATGACGAAGTCTGACTCTACTCTCGTTTGGGGGGACGATCCCTCTGGCTGATCTGCCAGGAAGCCACCGAAGACATGGCTAACATATTGGAGCACAGCATCGTTCCAGCTCATATAAACCTGCCAAGAAAAAAGGAAAGACGCATTGTAGACTTTTACACTGACAGTGAGAGTTTCATCTACCAGTCCGGTACTGTTTGTTGGCTCGACAGCATAGATTGTATCCGACGCATACGCGTTGGTGCTCATAATAAGTGAACTTAAGGTAACCACTAAGCATAAATACACATATAAGCTTGCTACTCCTTTCATTTTCCAGTTCATTTCATGTCACCTATATACATCATGTACATTTTTCCCTTATTTAAGTAACCCTAAGACAAAAGGGGGGAGCTTCGCTTTAAGGTACAACAGCGAAGCTGAAGGTCTTTATCTTTTCTCCTTGAGTATAGTAGAATCCAGTCCAGCTGTACCATGCGCTAGCACTAACATAGTATTTCCCTGCATCCGCATTAGTCAACGGTCCGAAATCAGCTGACAACTCCACTATAGTATCAGGCGCAACAACGATTGGACTAGTAGTTACAGTGGTCACAAAGGCGTCATCCCGAACAATGTCAAACCTCAATTGAACGTACAGGTCGACAGATGCAAGATTCTTCGCTTTGGCATTCAACACTTGATTTGGACCATGCTTTGAAACGTCGAAGTGATGGTATGCTGGCCATGCACTTCTCCTCACCAAGTCGGCTCTATCAGTGTAGAAATATCCGTCTGTGACCGTGTGGTCTATCGCAGTTATCGTCGAGTCAAAAAGTTTTGTGTCGCTCAAGTCTAAGGCAGATTTCCCGGAATCCTTCACATGGAAGGTAATGGTCATTAATGTTCCGCTACCGTCTACACCTGGGTAGGCGCCTAAGGTTGTGCAACCAGCTTGGACATAGGTGATGAAAGCTTTAGACACAAAAGAAGTGCCGCCAGGCTGCCCTTGCAGGAAAGGTCCTTCTGTGATGTTGTACACTTTATTGATGCCCACATAGTAGTAAGCAACCTCTAGAACGTTAGGATTAAAACTCAACTTGACACCCCATGAGAATAGGTCAACAGCATCTGCGATATTCAAATTGACATCAAAGTATCCGTCTGGGCTTGCAGTGTTTGCTTCAGGATCAATGTAGACTGAAGGCAAAGCGGCGGGAGCATACACTATGCCTGCGATGGATATAGCCACTATAAATGATAGTACCAAGGAGAACAATTTAGCTGCTTTTCCTCTCAGATTTTTCACTCTCCCTTAACTTTCTCTCCTGACACATTTATCGAAATAATAGTATTTTATTCTTTTGGTATTGTATTCTATAAGAAACCTATACTTTTCATACGAAAGCTGAACAGCGGAGACACGCACTTCCTTTTTCTTGTCAGCTTTGGCTTGCAGAAGGCTAAGTTGCTCCATAGTTCATGCACACAAATGAAATGTCAATTATATCTACAATTCCGTCACAGTTTATGTCTGCATTCGGGTTGTACTGCGGCTCACCTTCGAAGGAGCCGTAACCTATTCCAACAAGTGATAAGTCAGCTATGTCAACCACTCCATCTTCGTTCACATCACCCACCAATGACTTGTTATAGTAGATGTCCCAGTTGCCCCAGTCTGGCTGGTCAGCTCTGTCTGAAGTCCACACAATCCAGACTCTTGTGTCACCAGTCTGAACAGCTGAAGGCCAAACATCATCGTATACGTCAGTCGTGAACCGAATCTTTGCTGACCAAGTAGCACCGTTGTCAGATGAATATTTGTAGAAGATATCGTCGGTACCGGCTTCTGAAGGTTCCCGCGATGTCCAAAAGATCCATATTTTGCCATCCAAAGTCTGAAAAACAAAGGGATTTGAGTCAACTTTAGTGTCGCTAGTCAACATTCCCGGAGAATCCCAGTAATGGCCATTGTAAACCTTGTAGTAGATATCGTAGTGGCCTGTCGCGTCAGAAGCCCAAACAAGCCAAACAGTGTCATCGTGTATTTGAGCAATGGAAGGCGACTTGTCAAGTTCAGGGTTGTTGGTGAGCCAGAAATCGTCGGACCAAGAGACGCCGTCATCCGAAGAAGTCTTAAGGTATATATCATAACCCCCGGTTCGATCGGAACTCCAAACAACCCAAATCGTGCCATTTGACAACTGACAGACTGAAGGTTTAAGATCTCGACCGGTATGATTAGTTAGCTGAGTATCGTTCGACCAAGAACTGCCAAGATCCGAAGAAGTCTTGTAGTAGATGTCATAGTTGCCGGTGCGGTCAGAAGCCCAAACAAGCAGGATAGTGCCATCAGATGCCCGAAACGCGTTGACCGCTGTGTTGGCACTTGAGTTTGAAGTCAACTGAGTCTCCGGGGACCAAGTAAGCCCTTCGTCAGAAGAAGCTGTGTAGTAAATATCGTAATTATCTGTTTTCCGAGTCCAGAAAATCCATATTGCTCCATCACTTGCTTGAATAACTGATGGTATACCGTCAAAGTCAACGTACGTGGTTAGCCTATTTTCATAATCTGACCAAGTCATAGCACTAACAAGGGCTAAGGTTGCTACGATAGAAACTGTAAACAAGATTGCTGACATGAAATTTCGCGACTTTATAGTATACCCTAACACAAAAACAATCTCCTCAACCTTCTCTCTCTCACCTATTCATTCCCATTCGAAGGATTTTACCTTTTCGCTTTACACCCTATTGCAGCATGCATGAACCTTTTCACATTCGTTCTAACGAAATGTGCGCATGTTCATGGGTTTGTGATACGAACGAAGAAGTTCAGACTTCAGAAGAAAAAATGCGGTCACATTTCAAGCAATTACGACTTTGGTTTCCTAACCTTTAAGAAGTATAGAACCGTGCCCACGATCACGGCTGCTAACCCAGCAGTCAATCCGATGGTGGTGTAGAAGAAGATGCTGGGTGGCGGTGCACTTTCATCGACCACCATGATCTCTACTTCGCTTTCGCCCAACGACGCTGCATCTTCGCCGAGCAAAATGGACTTGAGTGCGTAGATTCCAATCTGTGTCGGTTCCCACGTGAACTCGTACTTTCCATCTTGATCAGTTATAACCATCGAAAGATTGCTCCAAGTCTCCGTTTCTCTAAGTCTAAAATGAATCCACACCCTAGCTCCAGCGCTCACCGAAGATATGGAACCATTGATTGTCGTCGATGCTCCAATAGGCAAAGATGACGGAGAAGCTGATATTGTCACATCACTGGTCGGAGCCATGCCACCTACACCGATAGCCACGACTCCGCCGATACACGTATTTTCTACAATTCCAACTCCTTCTTGCTTGCTCGCCACCGTTTTAATCGTGTAATAACCACTTGGCACACCAGTCGTGTCCCACGTAAATGTCAGAGTTGCATTCGCACCACAATCCAAAGTCATGTCTGTCTCTGTGTTGATTTCGTTCTCGTCATAGTAAGTCGTGACATTAAACGTCTCTTCAAGATAGCCAACGTTCCTAACTGCAACTTCCAAAGATATGGGCTGTCCGGGCATTGCAACGCTTGGGGAAAAAGTGATGTCCGTGAGTATGTGCGCCATGCCGGAGTCAACTGTCATTTTTGCCTGCAAAAAGCTTGTCCGACCGGAGTCGTCAGTGACGATTAACTTCATGGTGTAGATTCCGCCTAATCTATAAACGTGGATTGCAGTTGAGGTATTTTTCACGATACTTGTGCCATCACCGAATTCCCAATAGTATTCTTCGATGGTTCCGTTAGGAATGCCTGGAGCGTAGGTAGCTGTGGCGTTGAAGGTTACGGGCTTGTCCACTTCGGGTTCACTTGGTGAATACGTGAAGTGAACTTCTGGAAGCATTCGAATGTTTGCTACGACGCTGAGCGTGTTGTCGGAAGGGTCATCGTCAGGCACTGTGGCGTTGTAGGGTTCTAGGAAGCCAAGTGTTGTGGCGTTAACTAGTATGACGCTTACGGTTATGTTGTAGTTGCCTTCCTTTGTTGTGTTGGCTCCTTGAAGCCAAGCATTTAACTCAAGTGTGTCTGTTACTCCCGCTAATAGAGTTTGATTTGACCATAACCATAAGCCAAGCGGTTCTGAGTCATAGCTTATGGTTAGAGTTGCATTGTATTGCCCTTCGTCATTGCCCTCATTTTTTATTTTTGCTTTGATATAGGAATACTCTTCAATCTCTAAATCGGTGGGATCGACTTTGATTTCTGTAACTGCTACGTCATGCATCTCTTGTTCAGTCGCGGTTACGGTTCCACAGCTCATCCAGTTGTCTGGTAGAACCTCGTCTTTTTCTATGCCAGGAGCAGATTCCCAAGTCTGACTGGTCTGATTTCTTTGGACAAGGTAGACGTGGACTCCTAGTGTGTAATTGCCAGGATAGACGCCGGTTGTGTCCCATTCGATAGGTGTGGTCCCGTTTTCTTCTGACTCCAGTTCGGTAGTCCATGTAAGAACCGGTTGAGGGGGCGTTCCTATATATACAAGTTTGCCCTGAAGGAAGAGCGTCGTTTTCACTGGGTTGAAGTTTTGGTACAAGGTGACGTTTAGGTACTCCGTCATGCTGCCCTTATTCAAAACTGTTACGTTAATGGTAACTGTGGCGCCAGACGTAAAGGTGGTTGGGGTGACAGTTACGTTGATGACGGCTATGTCATGAACTAGAATGCGGACTGACGGGTTCCCATAAGTGTCTCGGTTGGTAAAGTCATTCTTCCCTTCATCATCAGTAACGTTCAAACTCACTATGTAGGAGCCAGATTCGTTGTACATGTGAGTGGCGATGCCGCCTGTTTCTGTGGTGTTGTCACCAAAGTCCCATTCATAGCTACGGATTCCTCCAGGAGTGGCGTCGTAGTAGGGTTCATCTGGATCATAGCTTAAAGTGCCATTGAAAGTGACCATTTCACCAACAATTGGACGCCCATAATCTTCGAGAGGATTGGGTGTGTAGGTGAATTCGGCTACGGGTTGGTTTGTGTAGAAGTAGCCGTCCTGCAACGTGCGATTAATAAGACTAAATGATGTGTCATATAACTTAGCCTTTGTAGGATCGAGTTCCAGGGTGCAATTCCCGCTTTTTAAGACTTTGAAAGTGATAGTGATAAGGGTTCCGCCACCAGTAACTCCCGGTACTGTCCCCAGAAGCGTGCTCCCGATGTCCATGTAGCTTAGATGCACCTTCTTTGTAAAGGATGTTGAACCGCCTTGCAGAAGGAAAGGCCCTTCAGTGACATTATCTTTGTGAGTGCTTAGAAGACCCGCTGACCACTTTATCCTAGCTCCCCAACTGTAAAGGCCTGTAACATCGGCAATCATTATATTGATGGTGAAATACTGGCCGGGATCAGCCGTGCTAGTTGAAGGATCTACAGCAACTACTGTACTATTCGAGGCTAACACTTTTAGAGGAAGATTGTTGAAGATCACTTCAAGTGGAACTGCATACAAAAGTGACAACAAAAGAAAAATTAGAAAAAATCTTTTCTTACGTCGTAAATTCCATTGCTTCACGAAACTCCCCTCTCTGTGCAGCAAAATATTCTAAACTACTCGATACTTAAAGCTTTTCTGACAATGTTTCTCAAGCAAATGCACACGCATCCGTGATTAAGCTTCAACACCCTGAACCATGCAAATTGCTGCGCTGATGCTCTACGTTGAAAAAGGTAGAGTATTCGGCTATTTAGGTGTGGGGCTGCGCTGTCTTCTCATAGGTGTGAACGCTACTTTCTTCTCATATACCAGAACGCTATGATGGCTATGACGGCGACAGCAACTACAATACCTATAATCCATATTGGAAAGGCCTCGGCGGCAGTGTTCACTGTGACATCTCCATCTATGTAGCTGTTGTCATCTGGGTAGCCATCGCCTTCAAGGGATGCTTCAGCCTTTATTTGATAGTCTCCTGCAGAAACATCTGTGGTGTCCCATTCGAAGGTCAACGTTTGTGTTCCGTCAGGACTCAGATTGGTGACTTGCTTGGTTTCAATCACATTGTTGCTATAGTATGCAATCACACTGAAGCTTTCTGCTTCAGCACCCTTGTTTAAGACGAACACGTTAATGGTAACTGTTTGCCCTACCGTTACCTCGCTTGGAGAGGCTGTCACGCTGGTTATCGCTACGTCGTGACTGAACTTAATGTTTATGGTTGCGGTTTTCGTGCTGTAGAGTTCGTACCAGAGCTGCGGCACGGTCGTTGTTTCAAACAGAGCCTGCATTAAGCTTGTGGCAGTTGCATTGTCGGTGACTGTTAGAGATACGATGAAATCCCCACTGGTTGTGTAAGTGTGAGTCGTAGTTGAAGTTAGATTTACATCTTTCACGTAAGTCTTTGTGGTGCCGTCGCCGAAATCCCACTGATAACTATCAATAACGCGAGGCGCAGAAGCGGAACTGTTTGATGCGTTGAAGGTTACCTCTTCATTTAGGCTGGGAAGGCTGGGTGAAAATGTAAATTCCGCTTTTGGGGGATCCATAAGATTTATGAAAAATCCTCTTTCCGTGGTGTATGAAATTGCCGCATACATCGAGCCGCCTGGAGGAACAGGTGGTGGATTGATTTTGATGAGTTTTGTGTTGGGGTTAGACATGTTAATTGCAGATTCGCCGATTGCCTTCACTGTAAACTGGACGGTTGTTAAGGTTCCGTAACCGGTTACTCCGACATATTGACCTATGGTTGCCCAGCCGAAGAGCACCCATCCGTCTTGTTTGTGATCTTCTCTTATCGCAGAAGATGTTCCCTCAGGCTGATCCTTAAGGAAGTCGCCTTCGGTCACGTTGACAAACTCTAGCACACTTGGATTGAAGGTCATGTTAATCTGCCAACTATATAGGTCAGCAACTTCTCGAATCTTCACGTCGATTGAAAAAGACTCGTCTATCTCTTCATATGTCATGGGAGAATCCACGTATATCTCTGCAATTTCAGCAGAGTGTACGGAAGGGTTTGTTAAAGTGGCTATAAGAAAGGATAGTAGGAGTAAATATAGTAATCTCGACTTCTTGCTCATATTTCTCAAACTCGCCATTAGCTACATTATATGTGGCAATCTTTGACTAGCGAACTACACATTTAAAGTTTTCTGCTTGGTTGTGGCTTCTTCAACTCTGTTCTTGGATACCACAAGTTTTTTCAACTTCTACACGCGAGTATTGGCGTTAAGGTTTAGGTTTCACCGTAGTATATGCACACTATTGTGATGTCCCATATGTCTATTATGCCATCTTTGTTTATGTCTGCATCTGGGTTGTATTGTGGCTCACCTTCGAAGGAGCCGTAAGCTATTCCGACGAGTGACAAGTCGGCTATGTCAACTATTCCGTCTTCGTTCACGTCTCCTGCTAATGAGGTTCGATAATAGATTTCCCAGTTGCCATCTGGTTGGTCATCTCTATTTGTTACCCATGTCACCCACATTCTAGTGTCGCTTGTCTGAGTTATTGACGGCCACATGTCTTCGTTTCCATCTGTGGTGAACTGGATTCTTTCCGACCAAGTAGTGCCGTTATAATATTTGTAGTAAATGTCAGCTCCACCCGCTGGTGGCATGCAACACCAGAATATCCATATATTGCCGTCTATGGTCTGAAGGATTCGCGGCGTCAAGTCAGAGTCTTCTGTATTATAGGTCAGTCTTGTGCTTTCTGACCATGAAAACCCATCGTAAGTTATGTAGAAGATTTCGTTGTCTCCAGTTCTGTTTGTTGACCATGTTATCCAGATTGTTCCGTCCATTGTTTGGGTTACAGAAGGGGCCCTGTCATGCCCTGAAAAGGTTGTGAGTTGCGTTATGTTTGACCAGTCTGTACCGTCTAGGGTTGTCTTGTAGTAAATGTCTTGGTTGCCAGATTCAAGGCTCTGCCAGACCATGAAGATCGTGCCGTTGTTGAGTTGAAAAATTGATGGACATAGGTCATCGAAGTTGTTGTTGGTTAGTAGAGTGTCGTTTGACCATGTTGCTCCACCATCATTCGAGGTCTTGTAATAGAGTTCGTAGTCTTCTATTATGCTTTCAGGAGGAGATGATGGCTTGTAGGCAGGTGCACTTTCTCCTAAACCACCTGACCCGCCCGTTCCCGTGATTTCTAAGGCAATGTCCACAGTATGCATCACTTTGCCACCGATCCCTCTCAATCTGACGGTGTCGTTTCCTGGTGTGGTTGTTGCTTCAACTGACACCGTTAGGGTTGAGGTGGCTGTGCCGTTTGGCGGAGGCGTAACCTGTGTTGGGTTCAGAGTTGCGGTGACACCGGAGGTTTCATTTAATATAGATACAGAAAGTAGGACTGGTTGGCTGAAATTGCTTATTGAGGTTACTGTGATGGTTGAGTTGTCTGACCCGCCTTGGGGAATTACCAAGGATTCGGGATCAGCAGTCAGGTTGAAGTCGGGAATTGGAGGCGGAGGAGGAAGAGGGCGGTCGGATGTCCACACAACCCAGATTGTGTCGTTCATGGCTTGAATGATTGATGGATTTTGGTTATTACCTGGAGTTAAGGGTTCGGTTAGGTTCATCTCTTCTGACCATGTGTTTCCGAGGTCTGTGGATGTCTTATATTGGAGTGAGAGGGTTCCAAGTATGGATTTGGACCAGACGAGCCATGTTTTTCCGTCTCTTGTTTGTGTGATTGCAGGAAAACCATCGTAGTATGTGTGGTCTGTAAATCGAGTTATATTTATTGACCATGTAACTGCCATAGCCGATTTCATGCTAGCTATGACTACAAAAAGAAGTAGTAAGATGGATACGATTGATGTTGATTTTTTCAGTTGCATGTCTACTTCCTACGATTATCTTTTGACGAAATATGTAAGAAAAAAAAAGAAGGATGTTGGATTTTTTTGTGTGCTTCTCTTATGGTTTGATTTCGAAGGTGAAGGTCCTTGTTTTAGTGCCTTCTGGCCAAGCGGTTTCTCCACCGCCGGTTGCTGTGTATTCAAGAGTAGCGGTGACAACGTAGGTACCTATCATGTCTTCGGTTGCTGTCCCTACTGTGAATGGGTCGAGTTCAAGTTCCATGCCGGGGCCGATTGTGTAGGTTGGTATAATCACTGGCGTTATTGGCGAGAATTCAATCTTCCATCTCATAGCGTCAATCAGTTGTTTAGGTCCTGATGGACAGTAGTTTTCAATGCCTACTTCAAACATGTTGATGCTTGCCTCTTGGTGGACAGTTGAACCGAGGTAGTATTCAGGCATGTCATATGGACCGCCCTTGTAGTATCTGCCGCCTGTCCATGCCCAGTTTACTGTTCCGCCCATTGAATCACACCATGCACCCCACGGGAACACGTATGGGTCAAAGTCCCAACCTGTGCTGCCGTCTGGTTGACTGGTGTATCCATATAGATCTACGTTCGCAACTTCTCGTCCAGCCAGCGTTATGTCTTCAAAGCTGTATAACATGGAAAATGCATAGGCGCTATCGGCCCACATGTAGTTGCCATCAGGCTCACCGACCATACTGTCTCCTTCATTGTTCCATCCGGCAGGACCGCTGTATCCGTCAACATACAGGTATTCGAACGGTAATGGTTCACCTAAGCCACCGCCAGCATAGTTCTGTCCGCTGTAGATCTTGATTCTTCTGCCGTCTTCGAGGCGTTCTAGGTCAAAGCGAGCTCTCACCGTTACAGGTAGATCACCAAAGTTCTTCGCTTTGATAGCGAAGGTAATTGGGTCTCCTACACGTGGATTTCGTCCATCTGGCATGTTCACCCTAACCAGGTTGGCTTCAACACCGTAGTATTCGCTGCCAAATGTGTTGAACGGACTTATGACGTCAAAGTTGCTGTCACGCATGTCGACTTCGACGATTTCGATGTCGGTGCTTCCAGCTTCCGCCACAGTGAACACGAAGGTTACGATTACTCCGTCGCCAGAGGCTCCCTCAACAGGTAAGCCATATGTCAGCTTGCGGGTAACCGCTATTTTGAGTTCGCCTTTGAACACGTCGATCTTGGTTGCAAAGTTGGTGTCGTAGCCTCCTTGCGCCAGGAAGTCTCCTTCCATGATCATGCCAGCCACTATGGGTCTTCCGTATGGTGCATACTTGACTATAACGCCAATTGACCACAGGTCGTTGACGCCCTCTATCTCGACAGCCATCGCGAAAGAGTCGCCTAGATGACCTAGGGTTCCAGCCTGTTCAGGTATCCTGCTTGGAAGGATGGATATTTTAACGGGGGTCACTGCAGGGCCTACGCTAACCATCAGCGATGTTAGAAGCAGTGCTATCAAAGACAGCCATATTGTGTTTTTTCCTCTCACTCTTATCAACTCCCTATTTTATGGGTGTTCCTTCTGCTCGCCGAAGAAGTAGTTCGCCAAAGAGATGTCGACCATGTCTATGATGTCGTCGCTGTTCACGTCCACGTCTGGATCATATTCTTCATCGATGCCGTTCATCATTCCGAATTTGAGACCCATGATACCTGTGTCATCAGACCATACTGTGCCGTCATAGTTCACGTCACCAACTTTGTGGAACATTGCTGTCTTCATATCGGATATCTCATCTGCAAGCATGAAGTAGCTTGGGTTCTGGTGTACCTCACTGACCATGTTTAGCTCATCATAGTAGTCGAATATCCACGGTCCAGTTCCATAGAGCTGAGTCATCGGCCCATACTCTTCACCGAACCATGGTCCAGCATTAGTTGGCTTTGTCGTGTTTAGCGCTGGTTGGTATCCTAAGACTTCCGCCTGCGGTCTTCCGTCCAAATGCTCCCACACTGGTGGGGCCAAGAGCGCGGCTATGCCTGCGATGTCGTAGACCAAGAACTGGCTTGTTACGTTGCATGTCACCGTCACACTGTAATCATCGTGGACATCAACGTCTTCAATGAACTTCCACGTAGCCGTATACCTTGGTATGTTGTTGTCTCTCTGGAACTCCCAGTTGAACTTGCAGTCTTCTGCTACGAATGGATTGCCGTCCTGCCAGAACACGTCCTTCCTTAGAGTGTAGGTGATGTTCTGCCACGTTTCGTCGTTGCCTGCGCCTTGACCTGGCCATTCTACTAGATCCCAATCCTCAGCCATCCATGCCAAATCCTCATGGGTGTATGGATTGACGTTCATCAAGCTTTCCAAAGTCCAGCCCATGACTTGCCAAGTGTACACTGTACTAGCGTACAGAGGGTTCAAGACTTCAAGTTCTTCACCGCATATCCAATCAACGACAGTTCTGCCGCCTGGTGTGTAAACTTCGGTTCCAGGTTCCCAGTGCAAGTTTAGGTTCGTCCAACTGTTGTCAGAGCCGTAGCCAGGCGATTTCACGATGCCTCTAAGGTTTGCGTCAAAGCCGTTGAAGTAAATCCTTGAGTACAGCATCATGTAGGGAAGAGCAACAGGGCATTCTTCTGGCTCGTAAAGTAGTCTTTGAATCTCGTGGGTTGCCGCCAACTTCTCTGAGTGGATTAGACCTGTCTTCACTATATCAAGTAGAGCGTCGAGCGTTGGGTCTTCGACTCCAGGATGGTTGATCATCCCAGGATTCTGCACACATTCCATGCTACTGTGAAGCATGTCATAGATGTGATCTGGGAATCGACCTAGACTCCAGAAGACCATGTACATATCGAATAGACCGTGGTCTACTCGCTCGTCCATGTAATAGTTGAAGTCAGAGGGTTCATGCTCTATACCCTTGAAACCGTTTGACCCGGTAGCTGCGAGTCCTATCTCGCCTAAGTCTGCAACGAATCTACTGCCGTGCTCAGCTGAAGTTGGAGCAGTTTCATAGGTTGGTGTGTACATCTTCAATCTTAGCATCGGATCATCATTAGGCATTAACCAGTAGTCAGCGTCATCCACAACTCCGATGGTGCCAGCGTCAACGAACTCATAATTCGCATACCTTAGTATGGAGCATGAGTCTTCGTTTTCTTTAGTAACTGGATCGTATACTGTAGTAGCGAATGGACTGCCAGGATTGAATGGATGCTGCCTCTGCCCTGTGAATTGCCAGCCTCCTTGAGATGGAGGAACAAGACTCTGCACCGGTGTAACAGTGTAGCCGTAAATCGCGGCTACTATCGTTTGTTGATCATAGCTGTGGATCATAGCATGCCTGAATTGCACATCGTTCAGTGGCCAGTAAGATACGTCGGGTTCTTTATAGTAGTCATTGATGAAATCCAAATCTCTGATGTTGAACCCGATGAAACCCATGTGGAAGCCTGCGTCATAGGTTATAGTAAACCCGTCACCGGCTAACTTCTCAACGTCTCCCGTTCTGATAAGATCGGTTGCGACGTGAGCAGTCCCGCCCTGCATGGCGAGCAATGTGGGGTCAGGTCCTTTGATCACCGGTTGCCTAAGCACATCCATCTGTGGACCAGCACGCTTACCTACGACTTCAATGTCAAGATCTGGAGGATCTATGAAAAAGCGGTATGTAGGTACATTAGGTGGATCATGAGAGGTCTCAGCAGCAACGAGCATAGCCAAACCAGCGCCCTGCGCAACTGCCTGAGCAATTATGTCTGCCACGTCCACTTTGAACGCGTGAGCGTATCCATTACCCACGGTGTTGGCTTGAGAGTCCAAGATCAAAACTGGAACCTTAACGTCATAGATTTCTCCATATACGGGGTGAGTAACCGTAACACCGGTTGTGTCTCCCCACCCTTGTCCAGTCCATGCAGGGGTTCCTAGTGTGCCTGTGTTTACCCACCAAGTATTAGTAATAAATGGAGTATGGTTGGTGTTATGTGGTTCTGGGATAGTAGCTGTAAATGTTAGGCTTGTAACGTTGTCGCTTATAGCCATTGGAAGTGAAATCATTGCCATCAAAGAGATTAGCACTATTGTTACTATATTCTTTGTTTTCGACAAGTTTTTTCCTTTCTCCTTTCTTTTATATCAGCGGTACTAATAACGACCCCAGAGCCATATAAAAGTTCCTCCCAGAATTTTATAGAATAAATCTATAGAATTAAATTCCATAATTTAATGAAATTCCACGAATTAGCGATTTAGCAATAACTTTAAATGGTTAAGAAAAGACAAACACACGCACACTTTGGAAGGAAGTGGAATATATGCGGGGATACTTAGTTAAGAGAATAGTAGTATCATTAGCTATCTTATGGATCGTCGCCACGCTCAACTTTGTTTTATTCCAAGTTGTATCGCCAATCAAACCACTTGCCGGGATCGTAGACCCAAAATTTACACCTGAACAGAAAGAAAACCTCCTTAACCTCTACGGCCTCAACGAACCACTTCATGTACGATACTCCAAATACGTCGTAAATATGTTCACGTGGAGCTTCGGCCTCTCATTCCAAACCATGCGTCCAGTAGTAGAAGATTTGTCTTGGCGGCTGCCGGTAACAATACTACTGCTCGGCTCAGCATTGGTTGCAACAATCCTAGTAGGTATCCCAATGGGAATTCTCGCTGGATCAAGAAGAGGCTCCAAGGTTGATGTAGCAGCAATAGGCGCTGGTCTCTTCACGTGGGGAGTCCCAATCTTTTTCATTCAACTATTATTTATGATGTTCTTCTGCTATTATGCGAAGCTGGCTTTTGGCTTCTCACTGTTTCCTGTCAGAGGACTCTACAGCATCCCTCCTCCAACAAACCCCTTCGCATACATGGCTGATGTCGCATGGCACCTGTCCTTGCCACTCATTACACTAGTAATTGGATCCTTTGGATCTTGGGCACTGTACACTAGAAATCTCCTGCTTGACGCCCTTACGCAAGACTACGTGGTCACAGCCCGGGCTAAAGGGCTTAGCGAGCGGACAGTACTATACAGACACGCCTTCAGAAGCACACTACCACCAATAGTAACGATGATAACCCTAAGCGTCCCAGGCATCGTAACAGGAGCCATGATAACAGAATGGATATTTACAATCCCTGGAATCGGAAGGTGGTACCTTAACTCTTTGATGGCTGCGGACTACCCAGTCATTCAGTCAGTGCTTTTCATATTCGCTGTTTTGGTTATAGTCGCCAACCTTGTCGCAGATTTATTATACGGAGTCTTAGACCCAAGGATACGCATTGGTATGAGAAGATGAGGAGGCCAAAGAATGTCGTGGATACTCTCCAAAGATAGAAGAAAAATCTATATCAGAAAAATCACAGGGTTCTGGGAAGAATTTAGAAGAAAAAAAATTGGCATATTCGGTCTTGTATTGCTTGCACTTTTTGTATTCACTGCCATCTTCTCTCCTTGGCTTACCCCCTACAACCCTATGCAAAAAACACGAGTAGCCCAAATATTTGCAAGGCCAGAGTGGATAACCATCTTCCCCCAATTCGCAGACTTGCCAACAACTCAACGTCTAACCCCGAGTTGGAACGTAGACGAAAGCTCTCCATTCATCAAAGGCTGGGGGAAAACCGTAGGGATAGAATACAAAGCAGAGACCATGGAAAATGTTGAATTGGAACTGACCTATGAATTCCCCCACTCAACACTCGCTCCAAATGAATTTTTCATCGGCTTCACTTGGAAGGCTACCAAAGTTCAAGAGGTTGAATATTCACTCAAGCTAATGATTTCCACCCCTGAGGAGAAGAGTTACCGGCTCTGGAGTCACCCAAACTCGCACGAAGGAGGGGGTGCGGAAACTCACATAGAATCTGTCAACCCATTCCTAATAATGAGCTTAGGGTATGCGCCCGGGACTGACAACGTAGGTAACATAATTTTCTCACAAAATGGCGATTATACTTTTTCGCTGATTGTGTTATTCAGGCCACTAAGTAAGAACGCAGCGGCTACCTTAGAATTTAAGGATGCTGATGTTTTCCTTGCAGGTCATGTACATGGAATTCTGGGAACAGATTATGTCGGATCAGACATTTTCTCAGACCTCGTCTATGGGACTAGAATCTCATTGATGATTGGACTACTTGCAGCTATAATCGGAACATCTATAGGCCTGCTAGTAGGAGTCGTCTCGGGATACCTCGGCGGCATTGTAGACGAGATAAACATGCGAATTGTGGACATACTCATATGCTTACCATTGTTGCCTCTGCTTTTAGCCCTCGTCGCTATCTATGGAAAAAGCGTATTCTACATAGTTCTCTTCATCGGGATATTCGGTTGGCAAGGCTTGGCACGGGTAATCAGGTCTCAAGCCCTGTCCATCAGAGAAACAGCATACATAGAATCTGCAAGAGCCTCTGGAGCTAGTGGCTTCTACATCATGATTAAACACATACTCCCAAACGTCCTCCCAGTTGCCTTCGCATCTATGGTGCTCGCAGTCCCTGGAGCCATTCTTTTCGAAGCAGCTCTAAGCTTTCTAGGTTTCGGTGACCCAAGAGTGCCAACATGGGGAAAAATGCTTCAATATTCCTTCTCATTCGGAGGTTTCGTCAGAATGGCTTGGTGGTGGATATTACCCCCAGGATTTGCAATTATAGCTCTCTGTTTGGCGTTTGTGTTTGTTGGACACGCCTTCGACGATGTTGTGAACCCAAGGCTGAGGAGGCGGCGATAGATGGAGCTGCTTAATGTTGAAAACCTCAAGATGTACTACAAAACGATTAGAGGAGACGTCAAAGCAGTGGACGATGTGAGTTTCAAACTAAACGCAAAAGATGCCTTAGGAATAGCTGGCGAATCTGGATGCGGAAAAACGAGTGTTGCACTTGCCATTCTTCGACTATTACCGACAAACGGCAGAATAGTCGGAGGAGACATAACATTGGCAGGGGAAAGCATTTTAAAAATGAGTGAACGCGAGCTCCGTCAGAAGATTCGATGGAAAAGAATTTCAATGATATTCCAAGGAGCAATGAACGCATTACACCCAACCTATACAATAGGCCATCAAATAGTCGAGGCTATACTCACACACGAAGACGTGAACAAAAAAGAAGCTCTCGAAAGAGCTGAAAAGCTTATAGAACTCGTCGGAATGGAAGCTAACAGAGTTAAGCGATATCCCCACGAGCTTAGCGGAGGCATGAAACAACGAAGCGTAACGGCGATGGCTCTCGCCTGCAACCCTGACCTGATCATCGCGGACGAGCCCACTACCGCATTGGATGTAATTGTAGCCGCTCAAGTGTTAAATGCCATGAAGGACCTTCGCAGTCGCCTAAACCTATCGATGATAGTAATTTCACATGACTTATCGATGATCGCTGAGCTCTGCAACAAAATCGCAATCATGTACGCAGGCAAGATAGTTGAATTTGGAGATATAGCGTCCATTTATAAAGAAGCTGTACATCCATATACCGACAAGTTGATAGCAGCCTTCCCAAGCGTTCTGGGCCCAAAAACTGAACTTTCATCCATTCATGGATTTCCACCGGACTTGCTAACCCCACCTTCAGGATGCAGATTCCATCCGAGATGCCAACACGCCAAGCAAATCTGCAAAACATCTGAGCCTAAACTCGTCGAGACCAGCCGTCAGGGGCATTACGTGGCATGTCACCTTTATGGTAGGTAAAGACCATGGCGAAAGAAAAAGTGAGTATTGAAGCACGGAACCTCGTAAAATACTTCCCAATAAAGTTGGGGTTCTTCAAAACCCTAGTCTCCAAGCAAATTCCACAAGTTCACGCTGTTGACGGAGTAAGTTTCAAAATAAGAAAAGGGGAAATCTTTGGGCTTGTAGGTGAGAGCGGATGTGGAAAAACCACGACTGGAAGACTGTTGGTCAGACTACTCGAACCCACAGATGGCAAAGTTATCTTCAACGGTACGGAAATCTCACAGATCCCCAAGAAAGACATGAGAAAGCTACGAAAAAAAATGCAGATAATATTTCAAGACCCCTACGAGTCCTTGAACCCAAGGATGAGCGTTTATGACATCATAGCAGAGCCATTAACAATTCAAAAAGTCGCAACAAGTTACGAAGAGATAACTGACAAAGTGAAAGGAGCCCTAGAGGATTTTGACATGGTCCCACCAGAGGAGTATATGTATAGATTCCCCCACGAACTCAGTGGTGGACAAAGACAACGAATCGCAATCGCCCGAGCATTCGTACTTAGACCAGAGTTTCTCGTGGCAGACGAACCAGTATCTATGCTTGACGCTTCTATCAGAAGCGAGGTTCTAAAACTACTTTTATCTACGCAGAGAAAAATTCATGCATCATTTCTTTACATAACCCATGACGTTGCTCTAGCCCGACACATGTGTGACCGCCTAGGGGTCATGTACTTAGGCAAAATCGTGGAGAAGGGCCCCACTGAAGATGTAATACATAAGCCACTACATCCCTATACACAGGCACTAATTGCTGCCGTGCCAGTCCCCGACCCAACAGCGAGACGAATAAACGTTACCCTCAAAGGGGAGGTCCCAAGTGCCCTTAACCCACCACCTGGATGCAGATTCCACACAAGGTGCCCCCAAGCTTCGGAAATTTGCCGACAGAAAGAGCCACCTCTACTAGAGATTGCCAATAATAGATACGTGGCGTGCCACTTGCACAGTGGTGCATAAATCCTAGGTCCAGAAGACTGCCTCTTTCCTCGTAAGATACCTGGAAGAAGCCTATGCCTCTCAAATCCTAACAAGCAGTTAAGTATATGTGTTCTTCCTTATCTTAATCTTAAGGACACCTAGGCAGGGAGCCCCGTGACAGTAAATGCTGAGAAGAAAAAGTATCCATACTCCAAAAACAGAGTGTACTTGAGTACCACAATAGCTGTGCTGTCCTTACTTTTGGCAGGGACGTTGTTTCAAACGGACCCCACTTCGATGCTCCCCAATCTTCTTTATTTTCTCCTCTCTTCATTTGCAGTCACAATTGCCACATTCCTGTTGAAAATGCGTCTTTATCCCTTAATAACCGAAGGTTTTTCGACAACAGAACAGCCACCCGGGCAAACTGAAACAAGTAAGCTAACATGGAAAATGTTACTACTTGTCTTTTGCATGCTGGTTGCCCCTATATTCGTTCCGCTACTTCTTGCAGGTGTTTTAGGCGGACCTGGATGGTTCATACTGATAACCAGTTACATATTAGGTGTCAGCATCTCTGAAATACTCTTCTACGTCTATACACGATGAGAAACAGCGTTAATAACACCCTGCCAAAACATTGTAGAACACATTCCAATATCTCTCAGCCAAAAATGACCACACTGTTCGAAAAACACTGCAATTGCGACTCAAAACCTCAATGCTACAAGACAGAAGTATTGCTCACAACAAAAGCTGTTCTACTGCGTAGCCAACAGAGCTAGTGCTCACTGAGATTGTTTCTCTGAATTCTAGCTTCACGAGTTATTGCATCAACACGCAAACAGGCAACAGAATGTTCAGGCTCTATTTCCACCAATTGCGGTTCCTTTTCGCTACAAAATGGCTTTGCATACTTGCATCTCGGATGAAAATTACAACCGGAGATCGGGTACAATGGGTTCGGAGGTTCCCCTGGAATTCCCTCAAATTTGAAAAGATCTTTTTCCGTGTCAATTCTAGGAATAGCTGCTAATAGCCCTTTGGTGTACGGGTGCATAGGCTTGTCAAATATTGTTCTAACATTACTGTGTTCCACGATTTTTCCCGCGTACATAACGTAAACATAGTCAGACATCTCCGCGATAACCCCCAAGTTATGTGTAATCAAAAGCATGGACAAGTCAAACCGTTCCTTCATCGCCTTAAGTAACTGCAAGACTTGTCTTTGCACGGTCACATCCAATGAACTTGTTGGTTCGTCTGCTATGAGCAAAGAGGGATTACGTATCAATGCCATTGCGATTAAGATACGTTGGCCCTCGCCTCCGCTGAATTGATCTCGAAAATGATAATAACGTTTTTTAGCATCTGAAATTTCCACCTTCCCCAAATGCTCTACGACCAAATTCCTTATTCTTCGGCTTTCTTCTTCCTCATGCTCCTCGACCGCTTCACCAGTTTGATATCCAACTACTTCTACAGGATGAAGAGAAGGTATGGGATTCTGGGGTATAAAAGCAATATTTGTCCCTCTGATCGCTCTTATCTCTTCCTTAGATAATTTCATTAGATCTCTACCTTTGAACAGGACCTCACCTTCAATCTTCCAGAGAGGCTTACCTTTTCCTACCGGTTGAAGCATCCCTAAAATTGAGAAAGCCGTTACAGTTTTTCCTGCTCCTGTCTCTCCAATCAGTCCAACAGTTTCCCCTTTATCTATATTTAGATCTACTCCATCAACGATTTTTATCAAGCCCTCTTTTCCGCAGAAGTACGCTCTTAAATTCTTAACCTTCATTAGTGCCACTTATTTTCACCGACCAACATACCCTTCAGCATTAACCGATTTATTTTTTGCATTTTCTTCTTTAAGTACTTTCTCACAATTACCGTAAGAGTCTAAGGTTAAATGACACTAGTGGTAAATGAACTCCCCAGACTGGATGCATGCAACTACAATGGAATGCAATACGAAAAAATATAAAAAACTCGGTTACAATCAATTAACTCGTTCGACAAACACACACAGAGGCTTTACGTCATGGCGGCGTGGAATAAAATAACTATAATGCAAAACCTTGTCAGCCGCTTAGATGGTGTACCAAAGTGCGAAATTTGCGGTCAACACTTATGTGTTGGCGAGAAAGCTTGGGCACATATATGCCCACGAAAACGTGAAACATACACCGTCTATTATTGCACAGGTTGCTACACAAAGCTCTGGATATGACAACTGCTAAAGCTGTTTATGCTCGTGCCCACATGATGGAGCTTATCCGAACACAAAATGAACCAAAGCCCCAGCTCATATGAATTTTAGTTCCATATGCTTAACTACAAAATTCACCTTTCAGCTTCTCATACCTCTTTGAAACAATGAGATAAAGCTGATTTCGCAACGAGTTCCCAGAAGGACTCAGACTTTTTAGACTCCTAATCTTCTCAGCTAACTCCTTGTCCTCAAGGGTTTCTTCTACCCATTTTTCAAGGTCTCCCCGGTAGAGATGAAACTCTAACGATTTGGCGTCAACTTCTTTAATTTTTCGCACAAACTCTTCCAGAGACGCCGCGTTCTCACCCGTATAGTTTCCAATAGATGTGAAGAAGTAGAATGCGTTTTCTCGGGGCACTTTCCTGAGAATCCTAGAAATGGATGAATTCGCTACCAAGTGAGTCCCTCATTTGTAAGGATGCTGAAAGTTTTATATAAAGACTTAACGTGCTTGGTAGTAGCTACTCAAAAATGCGTAAATTTTCTTCTTTCAATGTTCGAATTCCGTCTTCCACTTCTCAATTGAAAACCCTTCATCCTTATATTTCCGTGTAATAATTGAAGTTCGAACCTTCAATACTCCCGGAAGAGGTGCAACCGATTGTGCGATGAACGAGTGAAGCCTGTTCTGGTCTTCGGCCACCACCTTTGCAATTATCGACAAGTTTTCGGAAAGAGACGCTGAAACCTCTAAAACCTCTTTGGATTCCGACAACCTCTTCGCCACCTTTTCACTTTCCTGTGGATTTGTAAATACCGTCATAATTGCAGTAACATGTTTTATTCCAATTTTCTCAAGGTCTACAACAGCCGTGTATTTTTTGATGATGCCATGCTTTTCCATCGTTCGAATGTGGTCGTAGACGGTGGAGTGCGCCACACCTAGAAGCCGACCAATCTCAGTGTATGTCTGCTTTGCATTTCCCTGAAGGACCTGGAGAATCTTCCAATCCAAATCATCCAAGACAACTGCTTGATTCTT
>Ga0209991_10000009_pt1 | contig 90892 bp, 82 predicted proteins | sample ChitaG_FD_183167 | JGI IMG/M metagenome (GOLD analysis project Ga0209991, IMG submission 183167) | Deep subsurface microbial communities from South Pacific Ocean to uncover new lineages of life (NeLLi) - Chile_00310 metaG (SPAdes)... | ecosystem: Environmental > Aquatic > Marine > Oceanic >... | reverse complement strand
CGGTCGTTATCCAGCCAGTAAGGCTCAACCCGGGTGCCACCAACGCTATCATCAGTCACCAGATGCCCCATCGGCTCCCAGGGCAGGATAGGTTCATCCTCGGCATCAAACACCTGAAACTTGAGATAACCATCCCCATTAGTGTGAAATTCAACCCAGGTTACCACCAGGTCGCCTGCATCGTTCAGCGCCACACCAGGATACTCGGAAAAGACGCCATCAGGGAGATCGTCGTGAACCCTGAAGGAATCACCCTGCGGACTACCCTCGAAAGAATAACGTCTGGCGCAAATCGGCTCTGCATCCCAGACTATAGCAAACTTGCCCTGGTCGTTAAGACTCACCCCAACCGATCTGTTGTCCCAACTGACGTATCCCTGATGGTCTGTCTGAGGGGAACCCAGAGGGTTGCCGCTCGTGTCAAAAAGCTGTAAACGTAAAAAACCCTCATTAGGATCCGGATAAGGATGTTCTGTCCAGAGCAGGACGGTGTTGCCTGCCGAATCCATGTCAAGATGGGAACCGCCTATCCGGTGGGTGTCCGCCACCTTGGTTATCTTGTAGGCATCGGTTAAGGGATTGCCGTCCGGGTCAAAGAAACGAACGAAAAGCTTAAATTCATGGGGGGGGGAATCCATCTGCAGGTAGTCTATCCATGCTACGGCAAAATGGCCGTCAGATGCCATTGCTGTGCGCAGGCACCTCTGATCATGACCTGGCTCAGCCTCAGCGATGCGAAACGGCCCTGCGAGCGTCCCACCCCATAGTGTTAAAGCTAAGAGGCTTATACTGAGCATCATTACCTCCTTTGAGTTATTATAAGCAGGTTTTCCGGCAATGTCAAGGCCAAAAAGAGGAGGGGGCAAGCCCCCTCCTCTAAAGGTTTGGATTCCTTACGGCCTGTAGACTATCCGCTCGCCTTCACTGCCGCCGCGTCCTCTAATGGCCGCAGGGACACTGTGGCTTGCAATCCAGTGTGCGCTATAGATAGGTGGAAAGCCCCCATAGTTGAAGCAGTCGTCACCGGTACGTGTATCCCAGGTGCCTACGACGTCGAAGGTGTCAACGGGTTCGCTGTAAGGGTCATAGAGAATCGCCGTACCTGTCCATTCACCGTCATCGACTTCCTTTTGGCCGCTTTGACCTGTGGGTTTCGAGCCGCTGGCCCCCGGCCAAAGCTTAAAGGTGTCGCCAGTCTCGGAGCAGGTGAAAGTGAGAACAGGTATAGCGTAGATGGCAAACGAATCGACGTCTCCAGAGGTGTGGTCCTCAAGTATGCCTTCACCATATTCATAGTCAAAGCGGGCGCCAAAGTATTCGAGGTATCCTGAGTTGAACCCAGCCGTTCCAGCGTTCGGTGTAGGCGGAAGCGTTTGTAGCGGCCACGAGCATCACCGCAACCGCGGCGATGATAAGGAGAGTCTTTTTAGACACTGTGTCCTCCTTTTTTGGTTTATTTCCTTGCAGGGGGGCTCCCTTGGAGATTCCCCATATCCAAATATACGCAAAAAAACATCTTCTCAAGCGGTTTCAAGTTAATTTAACTCTTTTACTAAAAAGTAGTATCAAATTACTGGGGAAGGAGACAACCGCTCTTGCTTGACAAACCTTATGCGGAGGCTAGAATACTTTTGTCCGGTGGGCCAGGTGGTCGCTCTGCCTTCGGGGCGGAGAGGAAAGTCCGAACTCCACAGGGCAGGGTGCCGGCTAACAGCCGGAAGGGGCAACCCTTGACCAGTGCCACAGAAAACATACCGCCTGTTCCCGCAGGTAAGGGTGAAAAGGTGCGGTAAGAGCGCACCGCCTGGGTGGTAACATCCAGGGCACGGTAAACTCCACCCGGAGCAAGGCCAAGCAGAGGGGCGACGGCCCGTCGACTGGACGTAGGTCCTGACCCCTCGGGTAGGCTGCAGGATGCCCGCGGCAACGCGCTGGCACTAGACAAATGACCGCCCGCGACAGAATTCGGCTTACAGGCCCACCGGACCCTTAATGCTCCTTTTGCCCTTTGGGCAAAAGATCGCAGCGTAAAACGTTCATAACATAAGGTACAGGCTGGAGCACTCGACAGGGGCACGCTGAGCCTGTGCCACATCCGCATCCTTCCAGCCAGCGAGACTTCAAAAATCCCGGAGCATTCAGCGTAACCCAGAAGATAACAAATCTTTCGTTGTCTAAGTGATGCTTGGAGCCGGTCCTCGCATAGGTTTCGCCGCCACCGTTTACCCAGGTAAGGTCAGGGAGATTGACAACGCCTGCCACTACCTTATAATTCTGCATGGGTGTAATTACATTGCTTCTTTTGGGAGGTTTTGCCCAGGACAATCTGGGAGCCTTGATGGCCGGGCAGGACGCGGCCTATGCTATTCGCGAACAAGATGGCTTTGCAGGAAGTGTTCGTGTGATTGGACTCATACGTTCACCCTACGAAGGTTATGCAACCTTCCTCAAACCTCAGGTGTGGGCACGGAAATGGATATCCTCATTTTCGTTGGGATATCTTGTGTCTCCATTCCTGGTAGGAGGAGTCACGGGTATCCCCCTAACTGCCGATGTATCTGCAGATATCTCTCTGGTTGATAACCTAACCGTAAGACCACGTATCTCTCTTTTAGGACCGGCAAGGTTCTACGCAGGCGATGCCTATAATACCTATGACCTGACCTTTACCGCGGGCGGCGGTGTGGACGTTATCTACGACCCGTTCAGCTCCTGGAAGATAAAGCCGATAATCTCACTGGGTGGGACCGGTGCTTACGCTTTCGGGAAGCTTATAAACGATATCGCTGGATACGAAGAACCGCTCACCGGATCCAACGCTTTCGGCGCGGCAGGCAACGCTGCGATCGCCGTGATCTATAACAAAGATCCATGGAGTCTGGCTCTTGAAGGAAGGGTGAGTTATGGAGGGCAACTGATCCCGGACTTAGCCATATCCTTCCTATGGTGAACCTGCTCCTGGCCCTTTCGCTCACCTCTCAGGCGGTGACGGTTGGTATGCCGTTCCTGAAGCTCGGGGTGGGAGCGCGTCCTGTGGCGATGGGTGAGGCGTTCACCGCGGTCGCAGACGACGCCAACGCTATGTTCTGGAATCCCGCAGGAATGGGTATGATGAAAGGGATGGACGTCTCATTGATGTTCATGAATCTATATGGGGATGTAGGCTACGCAAGCGGCGCAACGGTTTTTCCAATTGAACGAAAGGGACGGGCAAGCATGGGAGTTGCCGCGGCATATCTCTCGGCTACAGACACCCTTCGAGACGAAGAGGGTAGAGCCCAAGGGGAATTCTCCCTCTACGACGTCCTGGGATCGGCAGGGGTAGGATGGCAGCTGAATCGTTACGTTTCGCTGGGTGCTTCAGCGAAGTTTGTAGCCTCAAAGATATACAACTACCATGCCTACTCGCTCCTGGGGGACTTCGGGCTAAAGGTGAAGCCGACCAAATACCTCTACTTAGGCCTTGTGCTTCAGCATCTGGGAACCCCAAGGCGATTCATTTATGATATTGAGTTTGCCCCCACCACTGTGCGAGGAGGACTGGCCCTGCTCTTCCCCTTAAAAGGCAGCCATCTTCTCTTAGCCTCTGACCTTGTCTGGCCTATTGATGATCCGCCCACCGTTTGTTTAGGAGGAGAGCTTAAGATATACCTCTCGCCTGAGGGTAGCACGGGCTCATCAGGTCTTGCCATCAGAGGTGGTTATCGTTCAGGCTATCATCTTGGCACGTGGGGAGGTTTCAGCTTCGGCCTGGGCTACGAGTATGAGTTTACCAAAGTGCTTCACTTAACGTTGGACGCGGTCTACTTCTCGTATGGATTTCTGGGAGGCTCGGAACGTCTCTCACTCGGAGTGAACTTCCGCCCCAACTGAGCGCCTCGAAGGCCGGCAGGTATTTGCCGGCGGCATTCCAGATGAAGAAACCGTCCGATCCTGCAGCGAGAGAACCCAACATCTGGTCGAAGATATATTGCGGACCGAAACGCGGGGCACGCCACGAGAACCCCTGAACGTAAGTCACTATACGTGCGTTTGAGGAGCCCATGAGATTGTAAGCACTCTCCACGCTCGTGTAGTAAACCCAGAAATCCCTGTCAGGCTCGCCTGCAAGAAACTGCGGAGAGAAATGGGAAGGATAAAGCATGGGACAGATGTAGTCAGCGTGGGGAGCTATCCTTGAAAGCTCCTGGCCTTCCAGCTTAAGGGTACGCCAGGCCGCGTAGCCGAAGACGTCCACCGAAAGCGGCACCGTGATGCCTTCTCGCATCATCTTTAAAAACCCCTCTATGGCCTCCTCCTTGAGCCGGCCCTTGCGCCCGTAGAAGACACAGGATAGCACGTCGCCGTCTGTAGGAAAACGCACGTAGTCCAGTTGTATCTCATCGAAACCCAACTCCTCAAGCTCCCTGGCTATAGAGATATTGTAGGACCAGGTACGCTCGTCGAAAGCGTTAAGCCAGTAAGCTCCGCCCTCATCCGCCCAGATACCGCCCCCGCTGTGGTAGACCGCGAAGTTGGAATAGTTGCAAGCATAATCATCCTTAAAGCAAACGATCCTTGCTATGACCCTGACGTTGTGATTGTGCATGCGTCGGATCAACGAATCCACATCAAAGATCGGCCTTATCGCTCCGCAGGATCGGGCGATCGGGTTCTGGGAAGGATAACGAAGCAGCCCGAAGTCGTCCTTCATATCCACCACGATGGTGTTGAGATCGCCTCTCGTTGCCGTTTGTTCTATCTTCTTGAGAAGCCACTCCTGCCTGGCGGTGTAGGGTGAAAGATAGATACCGCGGATGTATTCCTGCCCCTCAAGCAAAGAGGGGGCAATCAGTACAGCGAGCACTGCGGCGGCAATGCTCCTTTCCCAACCGAACGATGAGCGCGTGGTACTCATTGTAGATTTCACTCCTTCGAGGAAGCGCGTCCTCGAACATAAAGCGGATCTCTTCGTAGGAAGTTTGATCGGTGATCATACCGTGGCGCAAAAGCAGTCTGCGTGTGTAGGCGTCCACTACGAAACAAGGAAGATCAAAGCCGTAAAGAAGGATGGAATCCACGGTCTCAGGTCCCAGGCCTTTAAGATCCAAAAGACGCTCCCGCCACTGTGAGGCTTGAGACGTGGGTATCTTCCAAGTTGGTGGACCTAGATTATCTGCAAGGAACGTTGCCAATCTACGAAGCCGCCCAGCCTTCTGCCGAAAGTAACCGGAGGGTCGGATTAGCTCCTCAAGTTCTTCTTGAGGCAACTCAAGCAAACCCTGAAGCGATTCGGATGAATCCTCAAGCACTCCTCTGGTCTTCAAACCGGCAACGGCGGCAGCGGCGTTCTTCCAGCTGGTTGCCTGTGCCAAAAGCGCACCGGCTATGATCTCGGTTTGAGTATCAGCAGGCCACCAACCTTGAGGTCCCCAACGTTCAAAAAGCTTCTCGTAGGCCCTGCCAAGATCAAAAGGATGAAGTTTGAAAGGATCCTTTCCCGAAGCGGGCGTAGTGGTAGGCGACATAAGAGAGTTATAAGGAGCTAATAATCAACGATATTACTCTGAACAAAGCCCCCGGCGTTGCGCCGGTCAAGCCGGTAGAACTGCTCGCGTGAACCGCCCCTGAGCTTTTGCAAACGGTGGTATTGGCAGTACATGGTGGGATCGGTTCCGGAAAGGAAGTACTCGGTGCGGGAGCGAGGGCAATCAGGTGTGACAAGCTGTCCGGTAAGCGTACATATGGTACGGGTCACTATCCCCTCGGGCATCTTGAAGGTGGAAGGTGGCATATTCTCGGTTACTGCCTTCATGAACTCGGCCCAGATAGGAGCGGCACACGAACCGCCAGAAGCACCACGGTAGATCGTCTGCCTGCGGTCAAAGCCAACCCAAACTGCACAGGCAATCTCCGGGGTGAACCCCACGAACCAGCCGTCCGTAAAGTCATCCGTCGTCCCGGTCTTCCCCGCGGCGACACGCGTGAAGCCGCGTCGCCTGATTCCCCTGGCCGTACCTGCGTTTATCACACTCTGCATCATGGAGGTCACAAGGAAGGAGGTCTGTGGAGATAGAACCTGTTCGCCCTGCCGGGGGAACCACTCCTCGATGATCTCGCCGTCCCTGGAAATGATCCGACGGATGAAAACAGGTTCCACCCTGTAGCCCTGATTCGCCAGGGTGCAGAAGGCGGTTGCCATCTCAATCGGAGCAACTTCAACAGTACCAAGGCCAATCGAGAGCACCGGTTTGAGCGGGGAGGTAATGCCCATCTTGTAAGCATACTCGACAACGATCTCAGGGCCGACGTACCGTGTAAGACGCACCGCAACAAGGTTACGGGATTGTGCCAACCCCTCTCGCAAGGTCATAGGTCCGTAGAACTTACGATCCCAGTTGGCAGGAGCATAAAGCGAACGCCCTGTTCGCACAAGCACAGGCGCATCGAACTCCACGTCCCCTGGAGTAAAACCGTTGTCTATCGCGGCAGTGTAAACGAAAGGCTTGAATGAGGAACCAGGCTGACGTTTCGCCTGTACGGCCCTATTAAAGGAGCTCTGCTTGTAATCCCTGCCCCCCACAAGCGCCAGAACCTCGCCTGTGTGGACATCCATGGTCACGAGTGCCGCCTGAAGATATTTGGGTGCCTCGCTCTCGTCGGTGAACGCCACCGTATCGTAGTCAGCCTTGAGGACCTTGAGGTTCTTCTTGTGCTCGATTTCTAAAAGTTGTGTTTCCAGCGCCTTGTTAGCTACACGCTGCATCCCAAGATCAAGCGTGGTGTAGATGTAGACACCCTCCCGATAGATCAATCCGGAGCCGTATTTACGCTCAAGATAACGCCTGATCTCTTCTACGAAGTAAGGAGCCTCGTCGGGAGGCAGCTTGCGCGGGGCTAGTTTGATCTGTGCAGCAATCTGTTTATCCCGTGTCCTCTTATCTGTCTTGCCCATCTCGTAAAGGGCGTTTATGAAGCGATCGCGTCGTATCCTGGCACGTTCAGGATGCTCGTAAGGCGAGTAGTGGCTGGGAGAGCGTGTAAGGCCTGCAATAAGACAAAACTCGTCGATGGAAAGCTCGGACAGATGCTTGTCGAAGAACCTCTGAGCCGCGGCCTCGACACCGTATGCGCCGTGACCAAAGTAGACCTGGTTCAGGTACATCTCAAGTATCTCATCCTTTGCATACATCTTCTCAAGCTGCACCGCAAGCATCGCTTCCTTTATCTTCCGCATGAGGCTCTTCTCGAAGGTAAGGAACATGTTCCGCGCAAGCTGCTGGGTGATGGTACTCCCGCCCTCGACGATACGACCGGCGGCTATATTCTTAAGGAAAGCCCGGAAGATATCGGGAAAACTCACTCCCCAGTGCCTGTAGAAACGCTTATCCTCGACTGTCACGAAAGCATCCACCATAAGCACAGGCATACTGTCCAAGGGGATGGGATCGCGGCGCTCAACGTAAAACTCGTAGATCAAGCTGTCGTTGCGATCGAACACCTTTGTGGTCAGGGGAGGCCTATAGGTCTGAAGCGAAACCGGATCAGGCAGAGCTTGTTTGGCAACCGAAAGGACAACAATCCCTATGCCTGCAAGGAAAGCGTAGATAAATGCAGGAACCCCTAAGCCAAAGAAGAGCCATCCCTTGCGCGAGATCCGAGGTAGATTCCTCGATAATCCGCGCCTTAGCCTAGATTTGCCTGGGCCATGCTTCAGCCTCGGCGGGGCCTGGGTTGCGGGAAGATGACCCTTTTCTTGCTCCATTCTCGTTTAGACGCTCCTTTGATTTAAAAGTTAACCTAACTTCAAGCCTTAGTATTATCTCTCAACCCTAAAGTCTAACGCGCATACCCCTTATGTCAACCCGTACCCGTAACACCACCACCTTGCTCACAGAAACGGCAGAAAGTTGCCTGAAATCGTCAGGATTGAGGCGTTTAATTGACAACCCAACCTATCCACCGAGAGGAATTTGACTATGCCGCTTCCTCATCTATAATGGAACGTGGATCTTTTTGCAAGCAAAGAATCTTCTCCAGACGAGAGCTCGCAGGCACCGCTCGCGGAAAGGATGCGTCCGCGTAACCTGGACGAGTTCGCGGGACAACAGCATCTTGTCGGCAAAGGCAGACCTTTAAGGAAGTTGATTGAGACGGACAACATACCATCCATGATCTTCTGGGGGCCTCCGGGTTCGGGTAAGACGAGCCTTGCTTTTGTTATCGCCAAACTGGTGGACGCCGATTTCATCGCCAAAAGTGCGGTAGCCGCAGGGATCAAGGATGTGCGTGAGATCGTGCAGCGTGCAAAGCTTGCCTGGAAGGCTCATAAACGCAAAACCATCCTCTTTTTAGACGAGATACACCGGTTCAACAAGGCGCAGCAGGATGGGTTCCTGCCGCACGTGGAGCGGGGAACGATCACTCTGATCGGCGCCACCACCGAGAACCCCAGCTTTGAGGTCATAGGCCCGCTACTCTCAAGATCAAGGGTCTTCATATTCAATCCTCTGGAGGAAGAGGATCTCAAAAAGATCCTGCTCCAGGCGAGAAGCGATGAGCGCGGCCTGGCAGGGATGAAACCTGAAGCCTCGGATGAGGTGCTCGACTTCATCATCAAAATCTCTGACGGAGACGCACGCCGTGCGCTCAACGCGATTGAGGCCGCGGTGCAGGTGACCGAACCGGACAAAAACGGAAAAAGGGGCATCACTAAAAAGACAATCGAGGCGGTGCTTGAGCGCAAGTTTTTGCTCTACGACAAGGCAGGCGAGGAGCACTACAACCTGATATCGGCGTTCATCAAGTCCATGCGCGGCTCTGATGCGGACGCCGCGGTATACTGGCTGATGCGTATGGTTGAGTCGGGCGAGGACCCACTCTATCTGGCAAGAAGGATGGTGATTTTGGCTGGCGAGGACATCGGGCTTGCCGATCCCCAAGCACTGGTCGTTGCCAACGCGGCAAAGGACGCAATCCACTTCGTGGGATACCCGGAATGCGTATTCCATCTGGTGGAGGCGGCAATCTACCTTGCACTTGCACCCAAGTCAAACGCCACCCTCAAGGCGATCCAGGCGGCGCGAAAGGACATAGAGGAGACCCAGGCCGAACCTGTGCCTCTGCATCTAAGAAACGCACCAACTGGACTTATGAAGAGACTCGGCTACGGCAAGGACTATCAGTATCCGCACTCCTTTGAGGATGCGGTGGAGGACCAGACCTACCGTCCACCCAAGGTTGAAGGACACGTCTATTATAAGCCTACCGACAGGGGGTTCGAGGCGAGATTAAAGGAACGCCTCAAGGCGCTGCGGGATCGAAAGCGCACTATGCGGGAAAAACGTAAGAAGAAATAGGATTCCACCCTCCCCCTTACCCCCTACCCTATGGGATGCAGTAAAGTTAGCATCCCAAGGGGCACGCTGTCCCATCAAGGGAGGGGAGTTATCACCCCACGAAGTAACTTCGTTACTTCGTGGGGACCCCGTAGACATCTCCGATTTCTGCGATCTTTTGTCCGAAGGACAAAAGGAGCATTTATTCCTCCCCCTCGACGGGGGAGGGTTAGGGTGGGGGTGAGTTCTCAGAGATACCTATCAAGTTCTTTCTTCAAAAGCTCAAGCGCCTTTTCGAACTTTGGCTTATTTGCAGGCATGTTCGGCCAGCGGTTGAGACCTGAAGAGTGTGGCATAACCAGGACGAAGACATTGCGTCCCCAGATACGTTTTTGGATCTTCTCACCCACCAGCTTCATCCCCGCATCCTTACCCAGGACGGTCTTGGCGGCGATTGAGCCAATCAGGACAAGGAGTTTGGGACGGGCGTGGGAAAACTCCTGTTCAAGATAAGGCAGACAATTCTTTTTCTGTATGGTTGAAGGCGGTGCATCGTCCTTACCGCTCGGACCAAGTCCGGGATAACACTTGGCCACCGCGGTGACGTAGGCGTTTGATCTGATGAGATCCTTCTCGTAACCCAGATCGGCAAACCAAGACCAAAGCTTGCGTCCCGCCGGGCCGGAGAAAGGTCTGAGCGAGGCAAGCTCATGCCGCCCCGGTGCCTGTCCGATTATCATAAGAGGCCGATTGGCCCCACCCTCAAATATAACCGCAGGATTAAGGAAATCCTCACACGTTCGGCAAGCTCGAAGATCTGCGGCAAACTGTTCGTAGGATTCTTGTTGTTCGGCCAGGACTCGCTTACGTGCTTCTGAGGAGGGCAGGCAGCCGCAGTAGTCCTGACGGTAGAGGTGGAGTTTCTCTGACCACTCCAGGCTGCGCTTGAACCCCTCCTGCCTCTTGAAATCCTCGGCCAGGAACTCGACTCCGTATCGGGCGGCTAGTTCCTCTCCCATCGTCTTGAGCCAACCAAAGGATTTATGAGGACTGACTGAAAGGGTAGAGGTAAAATAGTCGAACCCTCGCTTGTCTGCCGTCCTTGCCGTCTCCTCCAATCGAAATCTATAACATACCTCGCACCGCCTGCCCTTTTCAGGTTCACCCTCAAGTCCGCGGATAGCATCCTGCCAGAGATCAAGATCGTATTCGCCGGCCAAAAGTTCAAACCCCATGGCCTCGGCCACTTTCCTGGTCTCTTCCAGCCGCTTATTGTACTCCTCCATTGGTTCGATCTGGGGGTTGTAGAAGAAGCCGGTGACCTGGAATCGATCTTTCAAACGTTCAAAGACCGAGGTCGCGTCAGGTGCACAGCAGATATGTAAAAGAAGCCGCGGTCTGCGGACACTCATTTAAATGGGAAGTCGGGAAGAACGATGGTAGCTTTGCGATCCTGGCCCACCGAAACAAGCCAGAGCGGGAGATCCAACTCGCGCGAGATACGCTCAAGATAGGCGCGGGCACGATCTGGTAGTTCCTCAAGCGACCGCACACCATCGGTCGGGACTCGCCATCCTTCAATTTCCTCGTAGACGGGCTCACCCGCGTTCTCATCCCACGGCTTGATCTCCTTAGCTATACTACCATCAGCCCTGCGATAACCGGTGCATAGCTTGATTACATCAAAGTCATCCAGGACATCCAGCTTGGTAACGGCAAGGCCGTCCACGCCGTTGGAGCGAATAGCGTATCGCAGAAGCGGCAGATCGAGCCAGCCGCAGCGACGTCTGCGGCCGGTAGAAGCGCCAAACTCGTTGCCTATCTTTTGCAGTTGAGCCTCCACCTCACCCGTCGCCTCAGTAGGGAATGGTCCGGTGCCTACCCGGGTAGCGTAGGCCTTGGTAAGTCCTATCACCTCACCTATCGACTTGGGTGATATACCTATCCCTGAAGGGATACCGCCGGTTCCGGGATGAGAAGAGGTAACATAGGGGTAGGAGCCGTGATCAATGTCGAGAAGGACCCCTTGTGCCCCTTCAAAGAGAACTTTTTTGCCCTGAGCAAGATATTCCTCAACCACCTCGGCCGCATCGCCCACAAAGGGAGTGATTCGATCCTTTACTCTCAGAAGATCATCCAATATCCCCTGCCTCTCAAAGGGTTCTTGATCAAAGACCTTCTCAAGGATCGGATTCACGTAGCCAAGGAGAACATCTATTCGATCTGAAAGCGAGGGGGAGAAGAGGTCTCCTACCCTGATCCCGTAGCGTGCATACTTCTCCTGATAGCATGGACCGATCCCCCTACCGGTCACGCCTATCTTTGCCTTTCCGCGTGCCTCGTCACACAGCCGATCCAGAAGCCTGTGATGAGGAAGGATAAGGTGGACGCGTGGGTCTATGAGGGTTCGGGATTGATAGTCTACCCCCGCGGCATCCAGTTTCTCCCACTCTTCAAACAGGGTCTGGGGGTGGAGCACGCATCCGGCAGCGATCCCAACTTTGATTTGTGGATTAAGGATTCCAGCAGGTATCTGGTGGAAGATCCATCTCTTGCCGTTCACCCATACGGTGTGACCGGCGTTCGGCCCGCCCTGACAGCGAACCGCTAGATCAAAGCGGGCCGAGATCCAATCTACCATCTTGCCCTTACCCTCATCACCCCACTGAAGTCCTATGAGGGCAAGGCTGCTCAATTCGCTAGAAGGTATAGGTCAGTGAGAATTTCCGGTTGGCGGTGGGGAAGTCGTAGATCAGCTCGTCTACGCCAACGTCAAGCTGGAAACCAGCATACTTGACACCAGCGCCGAACGTAATCCCCACCTTCGTCAGCTTGCCCTCTTGCGACCCAAAGAGGAGGGGGAACAGACCTACGTGTTCTGTGCTGATGTTCTCTTCAAGAACGAAACCACCCCTGGCTCCGCTCTTGTCGAAGAAGTAGCCAACCCGCAGGGTAAGGATCTCGCGGTAAACGGAAACCTCCATACCCAGGCTGCGCCAGCTTTCACCTATCTCATACCCCAACTCCTGACCGAAACTCATGGAGTCTACTTCTGGCGGATCGACAGCAAACATCCCTATAAGCACCTTGGTGATGTCGCCGGTCAACCTCAAGCCGACTATCTCGAACTGTTCCTTAGTGGTGTCTTTAGAAAGCAAAGAGAGCGGCTTGTAACTGACTCCCATGCGCAACATCAAGGGTAGAGGATCTGGCTCGGAGGTGGCTGAGAAAGAAATTGGTGGGCCCAGATTCTGCAGGGTAGTTCCTACATGGAGTTTTTCGAATGGCTTGTAGAGCACTCCGGCATCCACCGCCCAAGTGAGACCCTGCCCCCCCTCGCTCATCCCCAGCCCAGGCAACCGTCCCAGGACCCACTCGGGGACAAGGAAGGAGTAGATGAATTTCAGTCCACCTCCGACGGAGAAGGAGGGGACAATTTCGCGTCCGTAGGCTAGACCCATGGAGAGATCAAACGTGGTATAGGTGCCTATAACCGTTCCACTCTCATTCTGAACCACCGTCTCGCCTGTAGTAAGGTAAATCCCGTTGAATGCAAAGGTTCCTACATTTTTGAACGGTGCGGCAACGGCAAGATACTCGTAATACATCCCAGGCCACAGATTAGGAAGCCAGTTAACGTGCATCATCGAAAGGATGATGTTGCGCTGGAAACCCAGTCCCCCGGGGTTATAGTAAGCGGCCGAAGCGTCGTCCGCGATAGCCGTAAATGCACCCCCAAGGGCCGTTGGGCGTGAACCGGGCCAGATCATGAGGAACACCGCGCCGGGACGCCTACCCGCCCCAAAGCAAACTCCGCTCAACAAAACCAGCCCGATCGTTATTCTTTTTAGCATAACTTCTCAACCTCCTTAAAGGTCAATAACCTAAGTATAGAAACACAGCGCCACATGTCAAGCCTCAAGGGAAAGCTATCTAAGGGAGTTGGGAGCATCGAAATTACCCGGGATCCGAAGGAAGGAATACCCCTTGACACCCTCGAGCCAAAGGGTATCATCACCTCATGTTAAAGTCAAGACACTTGGTTTTCGTAATCATCCTACTCGCCGGTTGCGCCCGTCAGGGAGCAATCCCGAATACGGACAAGTTCCCCCCGCATCTTGTCTCGGTGACTTGCCCAAACCGAAACCAGGTAATCATGAGCTTCGATGAGGAACTCGACTCGACCGCCCTACTCCCCAGCACCTTCCTTATCACATCCCCACATGATACGGCTGATATACGCTTCATCGCAAGAGACCCAAACGACACGAGGGGATTTTCCCTGATACTTCTTACCTCTCCACTTATTGACGAGACCTACCAGATATCAGGCCTTGTGGTCGACTCAAGAGGCAATGGTGCATCAATCCGCTCAAGCTTCCGCGCCTCAACTCGCCAAGACACAACCCCTGTGAGCATACTCGTATCACCCCTTGATCCCCAGACAACCTTCCCCTATAGTATCCGATTTGAGTTCAGCGAACCTTTAGATACAAGCCGGGGTATGCGGATACTCACCGCTCCGCCCGCATCCGAGGAGGCGCTCTCCGGTTCATGGAACCGGGAGCTCACACGCTACAGCGTCCGGGTTGCCGACACCACACTTAAGGGTCTCCCCTTCTATCTTGTTCTTCTGCCCGGAGTCTCAGACTTCGCAGGCAATCGCACAACTGAGGGTTTGGCTGCTTTTGTGTATTCGGATACCGGACTCGTCCTTCGCGACATCCGGGGCGAGGTGAAAACCTCAGAAGGCAGGGCCGCCTACTCGGCGATCGTTCTATTCAAGACGCCACAAGATCTATTCGCACTCACGATCACCGACTCATCAGGTGCTTTTATTGCAACGCTCGAGGAACGAGAAGAAACAAAGATAGAGGCGTGGTTCGACCGCGACGGCAACGGTGTATACGAGGAAGAAGCAAGCTTTTCAGAGGCCACTCTTCCTGACAGCGTCACCCTCATAACTCGTCCTGCCCCATCCCCGCTGCGCTTCGACCAACTCATACCCCAAACCCAGTGAAGCCTCTAGACTGGATCCTTCGCGGCCTCATTCTGGCTGGTTTGGCGACCCTTTTCATCCCTTCTATCCGTCTACCAAGGCCCCGAACTCATCCCCGATTGGTTCTGCTCGTAGACGCCTCCTTGAGTATGTCCAGCGAAGGAAAGCAGAACCAATACCGGCAACTTGTGGCGGAGCTGGAAGGACTGCAAGGAAGTGTGATTCTGGACGCCTACCGTTTCGCCGATTCCCTTGCCCCGCTTAAGAATCCTGCCGCAGTGAAGTTCAACGGGCGCCGCACCGACATCCATGCCGCTCTTGGCTCACTGGACCCTAAAGATGCCGATGCTATCCTGTTGGTAAGCGACGGACGGCACAACGGCCCGGATGAACTGGAGGGCAAACTTCTACCAACATCCCTTTGGGTACTCCCCATAGGCAAGGAAAACCTCCCTGATATAGGCATAGAAGAGGTCGAGATGCTTGACTCTGCTCAAGCGCGGGTCAGGTTGAGATCTAACCTTGAGGCCGAAACCGTTAGTCGGTTAGATTTCTATAAAGGGGGTAACAAAGTTACGGGACGCGAAGTAAGGCTCGCAGCGGATAGGTTAACCGAACTAACCGTTCCGCTCCCCCAAGACGGCTCGAAAACAACCTGGCGAGTAGAACTCGACAGCTTGCCTTTGGAAGATAGACTCGATAACAACTCCTTTGTTTTCCGAGCGCCCCAAAAATCAAGACAACTGGAGGTGCTATTCATAGCAGGGGTGATCTCGCAGGAAACGGAGTTGATCATTGCGGCGCTGCGGGTCCTGCCCAGGATACGGCTATCCACCCACATCGAGGTCGCGCCTGGGCGAATTGTGGGTGATATGAACAGGCAACCGGACGTCTTGGTCGTTGGACCCATTGGAGCTGATCTATCAAACCGAACCCAAGAAAAGGTAATGGATGCCGTTAGGAAAGCTGTCCCTATCATGTTCATCTCTGCAGCCGAACGGGCTCCATCCGGCTTAATGAACCTCTTTCCCCTCAAAGCAACGAGGCGTCGGTTCGATCCCAGCCCCCCCTGGCAATACTCACCACTTGCAGAGCTTCTCATGGCCGAATGGCATCCTGAAACAGGGGGTGCAGAGAATCCATCCCAGGCCATGTATGTGGCAAGGCCTGGAGCCCAAACCCTGGTGGGCAAGGACGGGGCCGCATTTATAGCCGGAGCCAACGAGCCGGTGAGAACGGTTGGGGTCGAGCTGCCCGATCTTACCTCAGCCATCCGGCGGGATAGGGAAGGTTTTAGCTCCTTCATCCAAACAACATTAGTCTACCTTATCGAAGGTGAGGGTTTCCCTTTCAGGTTCGGGGTGGAGGAATCAACCGATGCCTCATTAAGGCTCGCACTCTTTTCTGAGGTTGAGGTGACCGGTGGCGGAATCCAAGCCTGGCTGATGCCCGACTCGCATGCGTTGAATGTAATACCTTTAACCTCTCACTCGTTCCGTCTTTCAGGAACACCGCCAGCCGGAGCCTATCGCCTTAGTATCTCATGGAACAATCAGAGATTCGCCCCAAGGGGTAGGATCGAAGTAACTCCAGCTCCTTCCGAACAACCCTCGCGTGGAGCAAACCACGAGTTGCTCGCGCATCTTGCCCATCAAAACTCCGGAGAACTCGTTACGATTACAGAATTGGAAGAACTCGTTGAATCACTCCCCCGCAGAAAGACCTTTAATTTCAAACCACTCAAAACCCCGTTGCTCGTAATCCTTGTGGGGACCCTTTTCCTGGTGGAGATATGGCACAGAAGAAAGATAGGCTTGCCCTGATAGGGGTTTTAATCCTTGCAGTTCTGGCACTGGGTGGTGGATTTGGAGAACGAATAGGGCAAACATTGACCAAACAGGGGTTAGGGGAACACCTGGTGGTGTTTCTTCTTTCCATGACGCCCATCTCCGAGCTGCGCGGAGCCGTGCCACTAGGTATACACGGCTTCAGTCTTCCCTGGCTACAGGTCTCGCTTATAGCGCTTGTAGGAAACATCCTGCCTGTGATCCCAATCCTCTTCCTTTTAGACGCCGTAATGCGACTGCTCGGTCGCTTCAAGATACTCCGCCGATTCTTTGACTGGCTTATTGCTCATGCCAAAAGGAAGGGCAGGCTCATTGAACGCTACGAGTATCTGGGGCTTTTCCTGTTCGTAGCGATACCTCTCCCTATAACCGGCGCATGGACGGGCACGCTTATCGCATCTGTATTAAGGATGCCGCCCTGGCGCTCTTTCCTTACGATCTGTCTGGGGGTGCTTACAGCGGACGTAATAGTAACCTCATTTACCCTTCTTGGATGGTGGGGTTTGCTTGCGGCGGTTATTGTGTTGCCTGTGCTCTGGCTTTTTTCAAGGTGGCTGGAGAATCGCAGAAAAAGAAAAACCGGAGCCGACGAGACTCGAACTCGCGACCTCTAGCGTGACAGGCTAGCGTTCTACCCAAGCTGAACTACGGCTCCATGTGAGGCTGAATTATATTTAGACCGAGGCCCGTGTCAACCACACGGGCCTTTCAACTTTCCTTACTTCCCTTCTCTAACGCGTTATTGTGCTCTTACTGGAAGACAAACTCTACACGAGCGTACTCAGGATTCTCCACAACGGTGATCTCAGTGTGGTAAAGCCGTTCATTAAGATAACGCTGCGCGATATCGGCTATATAGCTATCCGAAGCGGTTATTCTGATCCGGGAGAAGCCCTTCTCTTTGAAGCGGTTGAGAACGTACTGATAATAGCGGGCGATCTTTTCAGAGACAATCGGATCGTAGGTTGCAATCTCTGACTCCTTCACCGCAACCACGCTGTCGTAAGCAACCCCATTCAGATCGATAGGCCGGCCGATCTTGCGCATGCGGGAACCGTCTTTCATGGTCAGGATTATAATGTAGGAATAGACATCGCCTACACGCATCACCTCGGTGAGTTCGTCACCGCGCCCATCCCAGCTAGTAGAAGCCGGTAGGGAACCTCTGCCTTGAAGCGTGCGGAAGGTGCTACCTCGTGCGTCCAGTATCTGCACTTCCCATTCGCTCACTCCACGTTCCTGGTATGGTGCTGTTTCTACACTCAAAAACTCGTGATCAAGATCGTAGAACCTGGAAATCTGCACAGGGATACGCAAAAGATAAGGATCTGCCATGAAGGTGCTTCGACCAACCGCCTTCTCCACCTGGGTGGTAAGGTTTTCGTCCAGGATGAACCTGTTGGCACCAAGGAGGATCCCTATAGGTTGGTAAGGATCTATCTCGTAGTAGAACGCCTTCGGCTTACTCTCGATGATCGCTTTTCCTGTAACAACCCTTTCCCACGGCTCCTGCCCTAAGAGAGTTTCCGGAATAACTATCAACGCCATCAAGAGAACAAACGGTATCTTCCTCAAAGCGGACCTCCTAAGTCAGTATGAACCTGAAGGTAATGGTAGCGTTTCGTTTGCCAACGACATCGGCAGGCTTGAATTTCCAGCGAGCCAGGGTTGACTTGACTGCGGAATCCCAGTTTGGATAACCGGTGCTCTTGCCCACGATCATAGTTGAGAGCACATTCCCCGAGGCATCGGCCGAGAAGCGGATACTGATCGTGACATTGGTCAGTCCCTTCTGCCTTGCCCACGGTGGATATACAGGGAAGGGGCTGCTTATAATATCCGCTTGCGACAGATCGCCAGTGAGAGCAAAGGTCGAGCGCTTAGCGCCTCCCTCACTGACGGCCTGTTTAGCCGCGCCGGCATCACCACCGGCCCTCTCAAACGTGGGCTTCTCCACCTGGGAGCCGATCTGTGTGGCTCTCCTGTCCAACTCGATTGAGCTACCAGCGCCCGAACCGGCAATCCGATCGAAGGCACTCTGCGCACCCGTACCCCCGATACTGCGTGAGATGTCGATCGGGGCCTGAGCTAAGATCTCCTCCGTCGAAAGCCGCGTATTTGGATTGATGCGGATAACATCACCGGTTAAGCTGGCCTGACCCTTATCCAGGGAGAACTCATCAACCTCTATCTGGGACTGGAAAGAAACCTTGCCCTTTGAGAGATCGATGGGTGCACTCTCCTCTGCTGTGCTGCCAGGCAAGAACTGTTGTTCCTGCTGAACAAGCTGTTGGGCTTTAGGGGGCAAAGTGGGATCGTAGGCTACAGGTATATCCTGACCTAGATCTGCGCCTACCTTGCGCCCCATCAAATCCAACGAGAGGAAGAAAATCAACCCATGCAGAACCACTGAAACGGCAAGCCCGACCCACAGCCGTTTGTTTGCAAAAATCTCACCAAGACCGCGAGCCGTGTTAGAGAGGGCCAGCCACCATGTATGCAACCAATCCTTCGGACGCAGGCTGATCTCTAATCCCATAAAACTAGCCATTTTTCATCTCCTCTATTCGCCATTGGTGGCTTCTTCTTTCTTGACAATGCGCTTAGTGGACAGCGCTACGCGCTGCGCCCCCGCGCCTTTAACCATCGTTAAAAGATCCATAACCCACTGGGAAGGTGCTCTCTTATCCGCACGAACAACAACCAGATAGTAGGGGTCCTCGCCCATCTTCTGCTGAATCCGCCGCTCGATAGAAGGTAGGGGCATAAGCGAGTCGTTAAGGTAAAGCTTACGATCCCCAGGGTTATCCATAGTACCTACGAGGGCTATCGTCAGGTTATCCTCTGTCGATCGTTCCATCGTGTTCGCTCTGGGCACCTCTACCTTGGTCTCTTCATGCGTGAGGAGTTGCGTTGCAGTTATCATCATCATCAGAACGATGATAAGCGCCACCCCGGCCATAGGAATGATAACCTTCTGGATATCAAGATCACGCTTTGCCTTATGTTCAGCCATTACGACCCTTCTTCTTCTAAAGGCTTGCCTCGCAGGAGTGCCAGTCTAAGCGCCTTCTTCTCCTTCGCCAGATCAAGGATCTCTACCACATCGCCGTGACTCACCGCACCGTCGGCACGGACAACCACCATCTTATCCACGCTGCGCTGGAGCAAAAGCTCGATCAGTGGGCCCATCTGTTCCTTCTCGATAGGCTCCTCGTTCAAAAGATAGGTACCGTCGGCCTTAAGGTAGATAGCAACCTTGAACTCATCAACCTGCTCAGTACTACCTACGGGAGTTACCCCTGGGGCCTTTACAAAGATCCCGCTCTCCAGAAGCGCAGGAAGGGTAACGATGAAGAAGATAACAAGGCTCAGGGCGATATCAACCAGAGAGGTGATCTGAGCCTCTCCGGATGGATGCGCTTTCCTACTAGGCTTGCGGATTCTCATAGGAACCACCTTTAGACATCGAGATAAGCTTGAGGAGCTGACGCATGAAGGACTCCATCTCATCCGTCAAGTCGGTGGCCTTCTTGGCAAAGTAGTTGTAGGCGAAGATGGTTGGCACAGCAACCATCAATCCGAAAGCGGTAGTGTAAAGGGCCTCCTGAACACCTTTCGCAACCACGGCAGGGCCGCCTGAACCAGACATAGCTATATTAGCAAATGCGTTGATAAGACCGAGCACTGTACCCAAAAGTCCTAGAAGCGGCGCCACGTTGCCTATGGTATTCAGACCACCAAGGAAACGTTCCATCCTGGTTCGCTGCTCAAGGATCTCGCTTTCCATGAGCTCAACGATCATCTCATCCGGGAGGGTGTAGTTCTCGAAAGCCACACGAACAATGTGAGCGAAAGGGACATCGTAGTTCTTTACCAGAGCAAGCACCTCGGGTATGCCGCCCGTTGCAAACGTCTCCTTAACCTTCTCGAAGAACTTCGCGGCCTTGGCACGCCGTTTGCCGAAGTAGATAAACCGCTCTACGATCAATGCGATCGCAATAACCGAAACCCCGAGAATCACTGTCATAACCCAACTGAATCTCGGATCAACCATCTGGAGTAACTTCATCGTACCTCCTTTGGCAATGCTTTAACCAAAGTATAGTCAACTTTTACCTTCTTGTCAAGTCTCTATCCCCTAATGGGATACACGCTCAAAACCACCGGTTTTTCTCATCTATAAGACGTTCAAGATTACTCTTACGTTTACGGAAGAAAACAAGCAAGTTACATACCACCTGCCTGTCTTCCAAGACACGCAATTCCATATACTTACCACACCCCGCCCGTCTCTTAGACAAAAAACGCGATGCTCGTCTTAAACTGTATCATAATAATATCCAAAATCGAACAAAGATCAATAGGAAAGATACCCTAGGCAAAAAGCTCGGTCATAGGACTGAAGGCCAAGAATCCTCTCATGATGAGAAAATCCATCCCTACGGGTCTCGTCAAATGACCCAGGTGTAAAACCAATTGCATGAGCAGGCAAGTCACCTATCGGACAAACAACTCGGCTAAACTGCGCAGGGCTTTGATATCATCCACCAACTCCTTCACAAAATCAGTCTGCGCGTAGGAGGTCTCAAGACGATCCAGTGCCGCAATCGCCTGTTTACCGTCTTTCTTGCGAGCAAATGGATCGCCGTTGCCCGCACGTTCTAGAAGGGCTGCTGCCTGGAAAAAAAGCACACGGGGAGCAAGCTCATCCAGATCAGGATAGGATTTCATGAATATCTCGCTTCGAAGTATTACCCGCTCCCAGTCCTTGGAAAGCACCGCGGCACGAATCAGCTCGTATGATGCCTCGGGGAGTATGCTACTCACATCGGAAAGCCTACTCCATCGGATGATGCGCTCAAGTCTTTCTACGGCTGGCCTGTAGTCTGCGAGCTCAATCTCCATGCGCGCAAGCTGCAAGAGAAGAGGTGGAAGGTAGGCACTTCGTGGATTAACATCGGAAAGCTTTGCAACTACACCAATAAGATGATCGGTCTGCCAAAGCGCTGTATCCTGCTCCCCGATTCGATAGTAGAAAGCCTCCAGAGGCAAAGTCGAGTTCTGAGCAAGACTGAAACTTTTTGCCACTTGCCTAGCCTGCTCCTCATCACCCTTGGCCATAGAGGCATCGAAGATTAAGAGGAGTATCTCTTTATACAGATCAACAAACGGGAAATGGTGGAGTTTCGACTGCTTAATGAGACGATTCAGGGTCTCTTTTGCCGCGTCGATATCATCCATTTCGATCTGAGCACGCACCAAACGAGTCCACGAGTCGCGCACCTCTTCCCGGTCCGGGAAAGCGGCAACCAGATCATTGTAGGCAGAAGCCGCAAGTTCGGGCCTGCCGCTCTGCTCGTAGGAGCGGGCCTCAAAGTAAAGCCCCTGCATTCGCATCCGGGGCACCGAGGAGAAGTTCAATCGGGAAAAGACCTCGGCAGCACCTCGGAAATCACGCTTTGCATAAAAGACCATACCCTCCAGGAATATCGCAACCTCACTCTCCCACTCCGTCAGGGATTCCTTGCCTAGAACTGAAAGAACAGGTTCTATGCCCTCTACTTCCCGCTTCCCAAGCAAACTCCACCCAAGACCAAAAAGACCCAGATGACGAAGATCATCAAACCTGCTCTTCGTGGCATACTCATAGAACGGTCGGGCCAGATCACCGTAGCGCCCGCCAGCATAGTAGTAAGCATCAGCTACAGCCAGATGAGCAGCGGTTACAAAGTAACTTTCTTCCTCCGAGTCCATTCCGCGTTCTCGAACTACATCGGCTAATCTCACTACAAGCTGATAGTTACCCAACATGTTCTGGGCAACCGCATAGAAAGTCACCATAAGATCGCCAAGTGGCGTGGAGCTGGATATGTCAAGCCCCCTAAGAGACTCCTCAAGGATGGGAACCGCACGCCTGTAATCACCCACCCTGAAGAGCTCGGCAACCCGCAGAGCGCGATAGAGTTCATCCGCATTGTGGCGAGAAAAGTGAGCCTCGGTGGCAGGATCGGCCTTGCTAGAAGACATCACCCACTTAGCGTACAAATCGAACGAGATGTTATCCTGAGCCTCTCTGAACCATCTCCTGGCGTCACTGGGGCGCTCCTCGGCCCACTCAACCCGCCCCCTCATAAGGGCAAGCGAGCGCTGGGGCAGCAGCCACTGATAGGGGAAGGAATCAGGTACCGCAAGGTGAGCCTTACGCGAGTTGTCACGCGCCAGAAGGGCCGCAGCCATATCGTAGCGGGAAAGTGCCTGGTATGGAAAGCGCAGATCAGAAAGCCGTTTCAGGGAATCCTCGGCCTCCTGGTAGCGCCCCTGACGCAGCAGTCTGTGGGCACGTAGAAAACGAGCTGTCGAACCTTCAGGCAAAACCTGGGCATCATCATCAAGATGGTATCGCAAAGCCTGAACCGGGACTGGTTGATCGGGTAGAAACTCCAAGGCCATCTCAGGATCACGCTCGACTAAAAGAAAGTGAAGAAGCGAGTCGTCGGTGGCCACCTCACCCTTCTTCCAGTAGGAAAGAAGATCGGAAACAAAATCAAGATCAGTGCCTTGGGACGCTTCGGCGTCTAGCTGGAGTATCTTAAGGCTCTGCCTTGCCGCGTCAAGATCGCCGTCCATCCAGTCGCCGGTTATACGGTAGAGTAGGATCTGACGCCTCACCTCAGGTACAGGTGGGGTCCCAAGCTGCATCGCCAGAATCTTCATCGCCTCCTCGTGCTTCAGTTGTCCAAGCAGCTCGAAAGGACCGACCATTGCCGGAGTCAAGGGCTTGCCGCCAAGCCCAAGGGTAAGGATCGTGGCATCAATGCACTCTTCGATCTCTTCCTCAAGCGAGAAGCCGGCAAGCGCAAAGAGATACTCGTCGGTAACCCATTCAGGCAGCCGGTATGCGAAATGCGGCTTGAGCTCAAGCACCTCAGCAGCCTCAACAGTGCGCACCCCCAGACCGTCCTGGCTGATTAGCAACAAAAGCAACGCGACCATCACGTTCTCCTAAAGCGATTCTCCATCTCTTCTATATTATAAAGACAGATTACCCTCACTCAAGGGGTGCAATCTTTTCCTCGCGAGGCGTCGGTCTTTTTGATGATTCCTCTGGGCCCCTCTTGAGCCTTTTCGCGGCGTCCGTGTTTATACTCTCCCAAGCCCCAGCCATATCTACACGTATGTTCGCCCCAGATTCGATCGGTGCAGCTGTGAAAAATACAAGGATGAAGGGGGAAAGTAGCGGCAACACTACTGCAACTGGCTGCGGCAGTAAGCCAGGAGTTGCTCGGCATAGCTTCGATATGGGTTATCCGTTGCTGCGGTGGCAAGAAACTTCTCGAACAGAGGGATTGCCTTGCGGAAATGATCATGTGCTGATGTAACGTTGGTTTCCTTCAAGTCATCCCCACGGGAAGCATACCCTGCCCCTATAATAAAGAGAAGATTGTCCTCGGTATCCTTGGGGTATTGTTTCTTGAAGTTCTCACCCTCCACAACCAGGTCCTTCCACTCATTGAGTGAGTAGAGAGCAAAGAGACGCAATCTCTTTGCGTCCTTGATTACATCCTCGCTGGCCTGCGAGGCCATGGCCGATGCGGTCCACTCAAGCACCTTGCGGTAGTCATTCTCGTCATAGAACCTCTGGGCCAATTGAAACTGGAAGGTGGGCAGATCCTTTGAGTCGGGGAGGCCTGCGGCGAAGTTCCTCAAGAGACGCTCAAGGGTGTCGGTCGGGAAGAGCCCGTAGTCTCCGGCCATCATCTCGGCAGAGAGCCTGGTGTAGCACTGCTCAAGACCTGTGTTGGCCACCGAGGGCCCCCATACCCTGCAGATCTCCTTCCAGTTGCTGATTGCCTCGGACAAACGCCCTGCATTGTAGTAGGCCTGGGAAAGGTTGATGCGAATCTCGTAGATATCTGAACTGTCGGTAACGAGGTCAATGGCCCTGTTAAAGAAGATTATGGCCTGATCGTAGTCCTCTGCTAGGAAACTCAACCATCCGACAAGATAGGTGGCCCGGCCTGCCTTGGGACAATCAGGATAGTCCTCGGCCACACGTCTGAAGTAACGAATCGCAGTACGCTGATCCCAAAGACGGTCGTAGGCCAGTGCCTTATAGTAGAGATTCTTTGGAACAAGCGACTTTGCCAGAGGTCCCCAGATACCCTCCAGAGGTATCTGTTGATAACCGGCCTCGTCAAAGAAAAGCCTGATGGCCTCCTGGTATCTCTCATCGTTAAACTCGTTGATCGCCTGACCGAAAACCGCGGCTACAAAACCCTCAACCGTGGCGGGATGAAGCTGCTTGAACTGGTCACGCGCCTCATCGCAACGTCCCAGGTGCATAAGACACCACGCAAGACCCTGCTGGGCAAAGGTGTATATCTCGGAGGTGCTGTACTCGTTCATCAGCTCCCGGTAACGCAGCATCGCTTCCTGGTATTCGTACTGATAGTAAAGCGCCTCTGCCACATGGAAGAGGATATGGGGACGGAACACAGGGTCCCCCTCAGGGTATTGTTCAAGATAACTATGAGCCACATTTAAAAGAGCCGCGTAGCCGCCCTTCTCATATAGATCAAGGATGATTGAGTTTTGTAACGCATCTCGCAGCACCACAAGATCAGTGGTGTTTATAATCCCTTTAAGCTCAGAGACCTGCTCTGGAGTGAGTCCTCCCTCCAGCTTCACCTCCCCGCTTTCGTGGAAAAGCCCATGAGGCTTTTGCTCACGAATCGCTCCTTTGTACTCCTCTGTAATGGTGATCTGCATCTCCCCCGCCGAAAGCAGGGGAGATGCAGACAATAGAATAATTGTTAGGACAAAAACCCGCCCTAGTGGATATTTCTCTGGCATTGCGAGATAAACCGATCTACCGTCTCCGCGTTGTCCGTGTAGAAATCACTGTCGGAGTATCTTTCCTCAATGACCTCGAAGCTTTTCAAGGCCCTACGGTAGCGGTCGATACGAACCTGAGGTTTTCCTTCAACCACCTCTCCCAGGTTAAAGTAGGACAAACCGAGGAAGTAGTAAACGAACGGGGCAAGATCAGTCCGCGCGGTTTCACCACTCTCGTAGTAGCGCGTCCACGACTCGAACCCAGTGATTGCATCCTCGTACTTCTCTGTCTGGAAATGTACCCTTGCGAGCTGATAGGAGATATCGGGCATCCTGTCTCTGGTGGCCGAGATGTCAGGCCAGTTCTTGAGTTCGACCAGAACCTCCTTGGCCTCATCGAAGCTTTCATCCTCAATAAGAAGCAGGCTCAGGAGGAACAAGGGGTCAGGCAGGTAGGTGCTACGTGGATTACGCGCCCGTATCATCTCTATCCTCACCCGCAGATCGCCGATATTCGCGACGCTGGTATCTTCCATGGCCTGTCTGTAGTAAAGCCCTTCAATAGGCTCAGTAGTACCCAGCTCGCTCACAAGTTTCTTAGCGTAGACCTCGGCTGTAACCTCATCACCTGCGCGCTGGTAGTGATCGAACAAAGACGCCAATCCGTATCCATAGGTTTCCTTGTAGACCCTGGGATTCACAGTCATCCTGCTCTTCACTTCTTCGGTTGCAGAAACCGCGTCATCAACCCTGCCTCCACGGAGATTGAACTCTATAATCTTCCGCCAGGCGTCTCCCGCCTTCTCGCGATCAGGGTAGGCATCTGCGATATGCTGGTAGAGATCCAACGCATCACCGTATCCGCCGAGCGCCTCCAGACAGGTAGCACGCCAGTAGAGACTCTTGTCGATAAGGCTATCCGCAATCTCATTGTAGCGCACGTGTTCATCGGCCTCCTCACGGTTCACCGCCACACCAAGCCCGTTGCGGTACTCATCCTCGTTCAGAAACCACGCGCCGGCGTTTCCAAAGTCACCCTTATAGAAGTAAGCAAGTGCCTTCCCGTAAGCTGCAAGAACCAACGCATCCTTCTTAGTGGTAGCAGTCGGGCTATCAGGATTAGTAAGGGCATCAAACTCCGCAAGCGCAGCATCGTAGTAGCCCTCTCCTGCTTCAAGCTTATACCATGCCAGAGCAACCTTGACCAAGGTACTCATATAGGACTCAGGATACTTATCAAGGATCTCCTGGTACTTCTGTCGTGCTTGCTCGCGCCTCTTTGTGTTACGGATCTCCCCACGCACGTAAGATGAGTAGTATGTTGCATCGGCCTGGTTGTAGAGGAGATACGCTCGCAAGTCACCGCCGTACTCAAGAGCAACCGAATCCCGCTTGAATATCGTGAAGTAAGTGTGAGGCATGGTCATCGCCGCGTTGTAGCTTTCACGATTATCCTGCCTGTTGAGTGCCAAAAGTTCCATGGTCATTGCCGCCTCATAGACCAAGAGTTCCTCTTCAGTGGCATAGTCAGGTGAGGGTGCGTTGATGGTCACTTCGCGGTAGTAGTTGAGGGCCTCAGTGTATTGATTCTGATCAAACTCGATGTTGCCGCGCACGTAGCGGGAAAGATTCTCCATATGGCGCATCTCGCGCCCGCGAAGGGCTATCTCTCCCATCCGCTTAGCCTCTCGCTTGGCCATTGACAGAGCAACCTCATCCCCCTTCTCTTTGTATTCCTCTCGGTAGATCTCGTAGAGCCTGTAGGTGGTGTAGAAGTCGACCATCGAGTTTGGGGCAACGATTCTGGCGTTCTCGAACGAGGAGATAGCGCTGTCGGGTAACTCAAGTTCCTTATAGGCCTCGCCGCGTATAAAGAAGGCATGAGCTGCAAGCACACGATTGGTGTTGGGATCGGTGAGTTTACCTAAAAGGTCAATAGCATAGCGGTGCTCACCATCGTGGAAGTAGGAACAAGCAAGGTAATACTCAGCATAAGGTCTAAGCGCTGTCTGCGGATACTTGGTCATGAAGTCGCGGAAGACGTGCTTTGATGTGGCATAATCCTGGTCGAAGAACTGCATCTCCGCCCGGCTGAAGTCAACGAGTTCCTCAAGGGCAACATCCTCGGAAAGCTGGGTAAGAATGAACCGGATGTCGCTGGAAAACTTAGGATCCTTGGAGTTTATGAGGCTGCGAGCAAGGAAAAGCTTATCAACCGGATACTCTTTATCCTTCAGGTGATCGTAAGCCGTCTTATAGTCCATGCGGATAAGGTAATCCGCGATCCCCATTCCGCCCAGCTCTGCTGCCTCATCCAGATATCGCTGAGCTCGCTGGTCCTCTCCTATCTGGAAGTAGCACAACCCCAGGGAGAACTTCACCTGCGGCTCAAGATAAGCGTAACGAGCATCTGCTTGGACATCCTCATACAGGATCTTTTCCAGAAGCGAGATCGCCACCTCGAAACGCCCGAGGTTATAGGCACATTGAGCGGTACGATACTTTATCTCGGCGGCAAAACCGCGGGAGGCGGACTCTCGTATAAGACCGTTGTAGAATCTGTAGGCCTGCTCATAATTCTTCTGAGTAAGCAGACGCTCCGCAGCCTCATAGTCGTCCATGAACTTGTCTGCGAAGAGCCCACCGACAACGACGAGGATCGCGAGGAAGGCTACTAGCTTCTTCATTTTCCTATCTCCTTACGCCTTTCCAGTCTACCTTGAGGAGAAGTCCTTCATAGACTATCTTGTCCCCGAGTTTATCGGTGATCGTAATCTGATAGTAGTATGTACCTTTATCAACCTGACCACCGCGGATGCTGTTAACGCCGTTCCAGGTAAACTTTGAAGGCAACTCATCGATCTCACCGTAGACGTCCTGGGCTTTTCGATAAACGACGTTTCCGCCGGCGTCCTTGATCTCGAAAACCCAACGCTTGATGCGTCCCTTGAACTGGGCCGCTCCATTAACACTAATCTCCGCGTAGTCGGCCGGGGAGTTAAGCTCAACAGGACGAGAAGCAAGCCATAGTCCGGCAACATTCTTCAAGTTCAGGTTTAAAGATACCTTATGGATAGGTTCGAGCAGGAACTCACTCGCGTAATTCATCATGAAGGCATAGTCAACCTCAAGCGCCACGCTGCGTGAAAGATCGGTATTGACACCAAGCCCGAAGCTGAAGAAGTTGTGGTTGATACCGGCACGCAGAGCCAGGAGCCTTGCCGGATATACCTCAAGGCCTTCATACCAGCCGAAGACTTCGTTATCATCGAGTGTGTAGGAGATGTCTGAGGCCAGTTTCACACGGTTATCGAGCAGCCTGATCCCCAGTCCGGCACGAATGATACGAGGATTAGCAGGCTCATCAATATCGTTATTCGGTGTGTAGTCAAGACGAGCTGCCAGAAGGTTCTTGGCAGCAACACCCAAGGTAACCAGGTCGTATGGAAGGGAGCTGGTGAGTTTCTTGGCGAGGATGGGGCTGAGCGGGTAGAGCATGAACCCGACGTCTACGTCAAAGGCAAGCGCCTGCTCATCAGAAAGCCTGCTGAAGAGAATCTTGGGGGCAAGTCCCACACTGAAGGCACTGAACTTCTTGGCGTAGCTGATCATCACGCCGGAGTTACTCATTCCGTCTTCGGCGGCGATGTTGGTACCGTCCGGAGCTGTCGTCTCCTCAAGGGCACCAAAGGCTCCCACATAGGCCAGCCCAAACGTCCCATAGGTGGCCCAGGGCATGTTGTAGGCCAACACACTCTGGTAAGTGTTTCCGTAGAGGGTTCCACCTAAGAGCGAGAGCTTTGCCGAGTGGATCTGCCCCAGACCTGCCGGGTTGTAGAGTACGGCTTCGCCCTGATCGGCGATCGCCGTATAGGCCTGTCCCATAGCCAGCGAACGGGCGCTGCCGCCGGCCTCAAATAGCATAGCACCCTGGCCGCCGACGCCTTCTTCTATCTGTTGCGCGAACAAAGCCACGGCAACCAGTGGGAGAAGTAACAACGCGTATCTTGCTTTCATCATTTCCTCCTGACCTTACCAGATCACCATGAAGTTTTTCTTCAAAACCTTGGTCTCTCCGTTAATCAGTGTAATCTTAAGAACCGCCTGGTACATCCCGCTGGCGATCATATTACCCTTGCTGTTAGTGCGGTTCCAGTGAATCGTCTGCTGACCGGGGTCTGTCTGGGGGTCGCTCAAATCATAGGTCACCCTATAGACAATATTCCCGAAAGGATCGGCAATCAGAAGCACAACCTCGGATGCGCCGCCTTGCCCGATCTGCTCAACCTTGTAGATAAAGTTGATTGGGATGTCTCCGTGCACACTGTACTTATAAGGGTTAGGGGCTACAAGAAGCTTCTTAAGCTCCTGAACGGTAAGGGCTAAATCCTGGGAAATCTCCCCGGCGGTAACCCTGATGGTATAGGTGCTTTCAGCCTCGGCCCACACCTTAGCTGTAGCTTCTCCAGTCGAAATAGTCTCTATTGTGAGCTTCGTGTCTGAGGAGTCGCCCTTCAGAGGGTCTTTTATATAAAGCTCCCCTGCAGGACCGTCTAGCAACTCAACCGTGATCGGGAATCCCGCCCCAACCGTAGTGGCGCTATCTAGATAAGCCTTAGCGGTTAATGTAGCACTGACATTAGAGGGTACAATCGGCTTATCAAAAGAAGCCTCTATGAATAAGACTCCCTCATCTACAAACACCTTGGTTGGATACTGCGTTGTCAGGTTTCCAGCTTTATTTTCAGCATAGAGGTCCTTGCCGTCTGCGTCAGCTATGACGAAAATCACTTCTACGTCTTGGGCTATTCCGTTCCCTACAGAATAGAAACCACTAAGGGGCTCAGTTGAGCCACCAGTCACCCGAACGGAGTCGTTGGAGTATGTGTTGACCACATTCCATGCATCATCCACGGCATAGACGTCGACCTTATAGGGTATTCCAACTACCGCACGAGCACGAATAGGATCTTCAACCTTACCACCTTTCTGAGCAGCGGTAAGGGTATCACCCGGCACATGCTTCTCTCCATTGCAGACGATAAGAAGCTGTGTGGCTGGACCGGGATTAACCTTAACTGAACTCTCGTCACTGGCGTACCCACTGCCTGAAACGGTAACGGTCCAATTACCGGCGGTGCGAAGCTCCACATTATTGGTGCCGGTTACGCGATAAAAGGGGTTGTTGGATGTAATGGTGAACCCAGGTGGGTTGGGGTTAACCACGTTGTACCACACATCGCAGAGGTTAACGTCATAGGTTTCGTCATCACCGGCTGTTACAGAAGCAGAACCAGTCTTACCCGTGACAGTTCCAGGATCGGCCGTCTGCCCAAGGGCTATGATCTGCCATTTCGCAGCAGGGCCAGGGATAGTATTAAAGGGATCTGAGTCGCCGACGTCACCGTCATTTGGATCCACACAGCGCAATCTAACGCCGCTTCCTGCGTAGGTAAACTCAACCGGCCCGGTCCATGTGGTTGTTCCGCCGAAGTTAATAATCGTGTCCCGAACGAACGTCTTCGGCTGTCCCGCCACTACCAGGCGCAGGTTAGCTTGACCTGTACCTTCATTCGCGGTTATAGTAATGGTATACTGTTGCCCTGCTGTCGCAGGATCGGGAATACCATCGAAAGTAAAGTCTCCTTGCGCGAGGACAAACGAGACAAGAAGGACAGTCAGAAGGGCTACCTTCTTCATTATTTCCCTCCTTGGGCTTAGGTTTGTTTGACTTCTTTTCACTTCACTTCTTTGTATAACTATACACTCTTTCTAGGCCTTGTCAAGCATGCCGGAGCGCAGAATCGAACTGCGGACACCGGGTTTTTCAGACCCGTGCTCTACCAACTGAGCTACCCCGGCAACAAGCTCAGAATATACTGATTTTACCAGGCATTGTCAAGCCCCAGCATACTCGCCTCGCGGGCCGAACAATACCCGGCCGAGCCTGAGCATCGTGGCGCCTTCCTGGACCGCGATCTCGAAATCCTCGCTCATACCCATCGAAAGATGCGGCAGATAGCAACCGAAGACGCTCTCGGCCCGGTCACGCAGCTCGCGCAAGAGCACAAAGCTGCGCCTTATTCTGTCCTTGTTCTGGGTCAGAGGACCAATCGTCATCAAGCCTACCAGCTTGATATGCTCCAGATTCAGAACCTCTGCAACCAGCCCGGCCAGTTCATCCGGAGCCACGCCGAACTTGGTCTCTTCTGCAGAGGTGTTAACCTCTATAAGACAGGGTGTCAGTTTGTCCAGCTTTGTGCTTTCTTTCTCTATCTCGGCAGCCAAGCGCAGTGAATCAAGGCTGTGGATCATAGAAAATATCGAAAGCGCCTTGCGCACCTTGTTGCGCTGCAGATGACCAACCAGATGCCACTCGATGTCTGCATCGATCTTTTTATATTTCGCCTCTGCCTCTTGGACGCGGTTCTCCCCTATTATGTTGATACTGGCGGCGATTGCTTCGCGCACAACCTCAACCGGATGGGTCTTGGTAACTGCAACGATCTTTACTTCCTCAGGGTCTCGTCCCCCCCGTTCACAGGCCGCGGCGATACGTTGTCTTACTTTCGCCAGATTCTCGCTAACCACCCCACATCCTCTCACGCTTCTTCCATAGCTCCCTGAACTCAAGGCCTGCGCGTAGTTCAACATGATACTCCGAGATTGCTCCTGCCTCTCGCAATCCGCCGGTGAGCTCGAGGATTCCATAACCGTAGGACTCGATAGGTATGCGAGTTCCTATGCCGAGGTAGGTATCTCTTATAGGCGAACCATCCGCGGACTCTACGTACCAGCTCTTCCATCCCGCTTTACCGGTTAAGATGAAAGGTTTAAACTTGTAAGCGGCGTTGGCTTCAACAAGATGCCCTGTAATAAAGGAAAGGGAGGTATGATCGCTTGCTTTCTGCTGGATATACGCCAGTCCCAGCTCCAGCTTGTTTGCGGAGTAAGCAAGTATTCCTCCCAACTCCGCAGGCGGGGTGTATGAAGCCGAATCAACGACCGTGGTATCGCGGGAGGTCTGCACCTCGGTGGTTACCCCAAGATCAAGAGGGTATCCGTAGAAGCCGCGAAGCTGTAGAGGTCCCAGCTTGAATCCTGCCATTCCCCACACACCGTTGCCGCCAAAATAATAAAGAAGAGAGTCAACCGTCATTTCACCAAGCTCCACGATCTCAGAATCCCAGCGCTCCCAGGCTCCGCCGAACAACCGTTCGTATCCGACTCCAAGATAGGCGATATCGTAGAAGCCCTTGTCAAGTGAGAGCCTTAGTCCCTCGATCCCGCCCCGTCCCTTAACCCTGCGGATAAGGGTATAATCTGCCGAACGGGCAGAGTCGCTCTCTACATAAAAATCAAGATTGAACCGCTGGGCCATCTGAGCTCCAAGGCCGAACCGCCACGGCAGAGGAACGTAGAACCGGAATCGCTCAGGGCGCACGAGGAAAGCGTTCTGACCTGCCTGACCATCGGTTGCATAGACGTACTCCGAAGTGAAGTGAACCTCAAGGCTTGTCTGGGTCCTTGATGGAATCTTGAGGAACTCAGCTGGCGTGGTGTAGCCACCCAACCCGTGCGTGTTGAAGATGGAGTATGCCAAAAGCACCGAACCCAACGGGAGAAGGAAGATAAGGAGTCGTCTCATCTTTCCTCCCCTGGGAAACGAGTCTCAGGCACGGCGGTATAGGTAACAACAAGCCTCGGCGTCCCCGTAATGCGACCAAGAGCATGAACATGCTTCTCCTGGCCGAACGAGGGGATGGCCTCCAGGAACGAATGAGAAAGCACGAGCCCGAAGTTGGAGTCTGGTTCATCCACCCAGAACTGAACCACCCCAACAAAGGACACCGACAAAGAATCAGAGGTAACGTCTATCGAGTCCCTTCCGGCGATCGCTGATGACAGTGCGCTAAACCGCCCCGCATAATCATCGATCAAGCGGTAACAGACGAAGTCCAGCGTATTCTCGGGCGAGAAGAAGTTCTCGTATTCCACCACCAGATCAGCGGAAGTAACATCAATATCCTGCGGCAGGGTATCGAGAGAAAAATGCATGAAGACCCTCCATGCCAATCCCGCGCCAAGAAGGGTGTCCGGCGAGGGAGCCTCATACGGCTTAAGTATAGTGGCGTCGTGAACAGCGGCGTAGTAATCAGATCCAGCTACGGACGAGAACCTGGTGGTATCATCTGCATCGAAACCGAGGATAAATGGGGCATAGACCTCCTTCTCGTCAGAACCCAGGTAGCAGAAACCCTCGTTTTCGGGTAAGAGGATCATCCCCTGCTGATATGTCTCAAGCCGGTCGGGATCGAGAATCCACTCAACCGTGTCATCCGCTACCGTGAGTTCTGCCACTAAATCTGACTCATCGAACTCTGCTCCAAGTTCAAGCCACTTGTTGTAGGCATCTGCAAGAACCCACGTGCAACCTATCTCATCCCAATCGGCCGTAACCGGATAGATGCTGAAGGTAACGTCTGAGGAAGCGATCTCATCTGCAGGGTAGCGTCGAAGCAGGAGCTTTACCGAGTCGAATGCAACGATGGAATCAAGGCCGTCTATCGAGATAAGGATACGCGCCTCGGTCAAGTCATCACGCCCACCTATGAGTGTTGTCGCCTCACCCAGAGCAATCTGCTTACTGAAGGTTGCAACCGTATCCGGCTCAAGGACAAAATGGTGAACTTCGAGCTCTCCACGTCCAAGCTCCTCGAAGCCAAGCGGCCCCTCTTCGCATCCTGCCAGCAAAAGCAAAAAAAACGTTAAATAAAAAGATTTAATTACTAAACTCTTCCTTGATAGCATCAACAACTCCTTCGCGGACCGTAAAGGATGCAAGCCGTAGGGCGTTAGTGATTGCATGTGCAGAAGAACGACCATGTGAGATGATCACAGAACCTTCTACCCCCAAAAGGATCGCACCGCCCGACTCCTCGTAGTTCAAACCACTTATAAAATCACGGAATACCTTCTTGGAGAACCAACTGCGCCAGCGGTATTTTTTCCCTGTGGTAAGCAGGGTAGAAAGCACAGCTTCACCCATACCCTCACATACCTTAAGCAGCACATTGCCGGTGAATCCATCGGTAACTATCACGTCGGCCTTATCGCGAAACACCTCAGAACCCTCAAGATTGCCGATGAAACGAATGGGAGCCTGCTCAAGAAGCCCGTAGGCTTCCTGGGTCAACTGATTGCCCTTGCCGCGTTCATGCCCTACGTTTATTACTCCCACGCGAGGCTGGGGAACGCGAAATATCTTCTCCATAACTATACGCCCCATGACAGCGTAGTTTCTCAACTGCACCGGCTTGGCCTCCACGTTGGCTCCCACGTCCAAAACGAACGTGTGCCCGCTGGGGGTAGGGAATGATGCTCCAAGCGCAGGTCGCTGTATTCCCTTGATCCTTCCCAGGGTAAAGAGGGAGAAGGCCATCACCGCGCCGGTGTTGCCAGCACTTACGAAGGCGTCCACCTCGCCCCTTTTGAGCAGATCAATACCCCTGGCGATGCTTGAGTAGGTTTTGGTTTTAAGGGCCTCGCTGGGAGCCTCATGCATCCCGATTGCCTCCTCGACCTCGACGAGGGCCAGACCCTGCGCTTCGCCTATCTTTTTTTTAAAAGGCTCGAGCGCTTCCCGCAGCCCCAAAAGAACAACCTCAAAATCGGTATCCTCTGCCAGAGCAGCTAACGCACCTTCCACCTCAGAGGATGGGGCAGAATCGCTCCCCATCGCGTCGAGCGCTACCCTCACTTCTTCTTTTGCTCCACCATGATAACTTCGTGATCCCCGTAGAATCCGCAGTTAGGACAAACCCGGTGCGGTTGTTTAGGTTCATGGCACTGCGGACATACGCTCATCGCCGGAGCCTGTAACTTCCAATGAGTGCGTCGCTTACGACTACGCGCCTTTGAATGTCTTCTCTTTGGTACTGGCATTTATTTGTTCCTCCTTAATCTGAACCCCTATGTTAGTGAAAATAGGCGAATTGTCAACACCAGGACCACTCAGATTCCCCTGCTTGAGCAGTTCAGGTTTACATCGCACTCGTCACAATTAAGCTGGTCAAAAGCTACCCAAAAGCTGGACATCCAGGCCTGACAAAGCTGGACAAAAGCTACCCAAAAGCTGGACAAAAGCTGGTCAAAAGCTGGACAAAACACCGGGGTCCCCGCGAAGCTACGAAGTAGATTTGTGGGGTAAAAAAAGCTGGTCAAAAGTTGGACAAAAGCGCGACTGCGTCGCGATTGCAAATATCAAATTTGCTCCGTTACCGTCGCCCTTCGGTCAAAATGCAAAATGATGGGACGGACACGGAGCGAAGCGGACGCGTAAGCGACGTCTGGGGTAAAAAAACTACCCAAAAGATGGACAAAAACTGGACGAAAGAAGGGCAATTTTCCGGGGTCCCCGCGACATAAAATGACGACGCTCGCGGAGTAACTTTACGAAGTAGATTTGTGGGGTAAAAAAAGATGGTCAAAAGGCGGTCTACAATCGAAGAGGTCTCTTCGCGTCAGGGTTGAGTGCTACTCGTCATCCGCTTTCAATTTAGGAATAATTTTGCTCCCTGCGTTCGCCCTTCGGAGCTCCGCAAGCGTCGCCCTTCGGAGCACTTTGCATTCTGCATTCTGCATTTTGAAATTTGATATTTGCAATACCCCCCTTGGGTTACTTCTCCTGCTCGGCCAGCTTTTGCCTGGCAACGGCAATGTTGCGGTCAGCCTTTTCGACGTCAAGCTTTGCCCCAATCTTTACAAAGATTTTCTTAGCACGCTGGAAGTAAACAAGCGCCTTATTATGATCACCCATGATCCCGTATACATTCCCGATGTTGCCGAGGATACTGGCTTGATCTTCTAAGTCCCCGATTTGTTCGGCTATCTTCAATGCCTTCTCGTGATACTCAAGCGCCTTCTGCGGCTCGCCTAGGGTATCGTAGACATTCCCCATGTTGCCGAGTTGGTTGGCCTGCACTTCAAGATTACCTATCTGCTTGGCTATCTCTAAAGACTTCTGATAATACTCAAGAGCCTTGTGCGGCTCGCCAAGGGTGTAGTAGACAATCCCGATGTTACCGAGGATACTGGCTTGGACTTCAAGATTCCCTACCTCCTCTGCGATCTTCAATGCCTTCTCGTGATACCCAAGCGCCTTCTTTGGCTCGCCAAGGGTGTAGTAGACATTACCGATGTTGCCGAGGTCTTGTGCCTGTCCTTCAAGCCTTCCTATCTTCTCGTTTATTGCTAACGCCTTCTCGTGATACCCAAGCGCCTTCTGCGGCTCGCCAAGGGTACGGTAGACAATCCCGATGTTGCCGAGGGCGGCGGCCTGTCCTTCAAGCCTTCCTATCTTCTCGTTTATTGCTAACGCCTTCTCGTGATACTCAAGCGCCTTGTGCGGGTCGCCAAGGGTGTAGTACACATTGCCGATGTTGCCGAGAGCGTTGGCCTGACCTTCAAGTCTGCCGATCTTTTCGTTAATCTCCAGCGCCCTCTGGTGATACTCAAGTGCCTTCTTCGGCTCGCCAAGGTGGCGGTAGACATTCCCGATGTTGCCGAGGTCTTGAGCCTGGCCTTCAAGGTTGCCCATCTTCTCATCTATCTCCAACGCCTTCTCGTGATACTCAAGCGCCTTCTTCGGCTCGCCCAGGGTGTAGTAGACAAGCCCGATGTTACCGAGGTCTTGTGCCTGACCTTCTAGACTGCCTATCTTCTTATCAATCTTCAACGCCTTCTCGTGATACTCAAGCGCCTTGCGCGGCTCGCCAAGGGTTCGGTACACGAGCCCGATGTTACCCAGCCCCACAGCCAGGGCTTCATCGAGTCCTGCCTCCTCGGCGATGCGAATCATCTCAAGAAAGGTTTGCTCGGCCTCGCGGGTGTCCCCCTTGATTCTCTGACTCACCCCGATAAGGTTCAAAAGGGCACAGCGGGCGCTGGGGTCGGTTTCCAAATCCAGACATTTTCTAAAGTTTGCAATCGCGTCTGCATGGCGGTACTCGTTCATGGCTTTGAAACCGTCATGAAGAAGAACCACCTTCTTCTGTCCCTTAACTTCGGGCAAGCCATCCATATAAATATGGCTGGCGTCAAACGCTTTCCTTACCTCATCCAGGAGAATTACCAATCTTTTCCTTTTCCGATGTGTATCTACGAAAATCAATACACCGATGCTTATTCCTATAATTGTAAGTACGCCAGCTACGACGACAAGAAAAACAAGCATCACTCAGTCCTTACGTTTTTATACGTTAAGCCGAAGCTAACGATGCTCCAATATAATTGGAAACTGGAAACAATAGCCGTCAATATTAATACCGAAGAAAGAAAAGCAATTACTTTATCCCAGTAACCTTGGAAGTAAATAACTGTAAGTAGAATCTCACAAAGGTAGATAATCACCAGAATTGGAACCATGAATATAAATAGAATAGCCCATCTCTTGAGACTATCTAATGCTTTGCTAAATTTTTGTTGTTTCGAAACTCTTGCTTCTTTTCCCTTTAATGTCATCAATATTCCCCCTCTAAGACTTAATAATTCAAAGGCTGTTACTCCACATAGAACAATTCCAATGGCCGAAACGGAAGGCCATCGCATAAACGTAACAAAATCCAAGGGCAATTTGAAGCCCAAAAATATAACACTTCCTTCAATAATCAATGGTAAAAGAGAGACACCAAGACAACCTACTCCCCACCGCCACGACACTTGCCCGACTCTCTGTTTAAAACGCTTTGCACTCACAGTCAATCTTACCGTTTACATGTAGCGCAAGACTCAGCGTACCCCTTGGAGTATTGATTACTCCATAGGGTATCAGTCTCACAGCGAACCTAACACAAAGCGGGCAACCAAAGGTTGTCAACGTTCGCCCCAACGTATCAGCCAGGGTATCTACCAAAGTATCGGGGTGTGTTATGTCCGCAGAGGCCAAGACGCAAGTCTTGGATATAGTGAAAATGCCCCGAAGGGGTACAAGTGTTACGGGTGCCATCTAGCCCTCATGACTCAATAATACCCTTCTAAGGTCATTTTGTCAAGGCCGATTGGGTGCCGGGATTGGTGTGTCAGCCGATAACCCTGCGCGAGCGCGGAACCTGGCTCTTGAGCTTGTTGCCCTTGAGCAGGCCGACTCCCAGGGCAAACCCATGGGTCCACCGACCCTTGTGGAAAGCCACCACGAAGCCGCCCGTAACACCCGTAACACATTCACCCCCTTCCACCTCTGGCAGGTGAATATCCTGGGTTTGGCCGGCAAGAAAACGTTTGGTTTCGCGTTCGTCCAGATCAACGCGGTTGCGTTTTACCAGATGCCCGAAGAGCTGCGCCGCGTTGGTTGTGGGCCTTACCGAGTGCTCGAACACCCTTGCTATTCGTAAGCCGCGCCTTACAATCCGGGGCAACTCAACCTCGCCCGCCTGGTGAGTACAGCACCACACGTCGTTGCGCCTGGTAAAGAGGTGATAGGAACGGAAATAGCCCGGATCTATCCCGAACCGCTCGGAGAGCGAGGCAAGCGCTCTGGCTATTACTTGGGCTTCGTGATCTTTGCTACGCAAAATCCTTCTCCGTCGTGCTGGTGCGGAAAGAGTCTTAATATATTCTTGACCGCTGGGTTGAATTCCTCCCCGCGCCACTCGCTGAAGCCGGGTTGACAGTTAAGGCCTTCAAGATCGGTAGGTTCTACAATGGCGTCAGGGAACTTATTCAATAGATGACTTACCGTCCCCTCGTTCTCCTCGGGTGCAAATGTACAGGTGGAGTAGACCATCACACCTCCAGGTTTAAGGCAGTAGTAGGCTGACATGATGAGTTTTCGCTGGGTGGCAGATAAGCGCTTGATGGCAGACGTGCTCCAGATTTCAAGCGCCTTAAGAGAACGTGAGAGGGTGCCTTCGGAAGAGCATGGCGCATCTATGAGAACGCGATCGAAACGCTCCGCAGCGATGTACCCGTATGACTGTCCCGGAAGCCGAGTAACTACCGTATTAAGCACCCCTGAGCGGTCAAGGTTGGCGGTGAGGGAGGGGATGCGTTTGGGGCTGACGTCGTTTGCAACAAGTAGGCCGGTGTTGGCCATAGCCGCGGCGATCTGGGTCGCTTTTGATCCGGGTGCAGCAGCCATATCAAGGATCTCTTCATCCGGTTGAGGATCGAGCACAGTCACCGGGATGGTAGAAGAGGAGTCCTGGGCGTAGATAAGCCCGAGGAAGTGCTCAAGCAGATTGCCCAGCTTCTGCCGATCCTTTATGCGGAAAACCAGATCGTTCCACCCCACCGGTTCGGGTTCGAGGTAAGCCAGGGACTTCAGAACTTCGTCGCGGCTGCCTTTGAGGGTGTTTATGCGGAACGTCTGGGAAGGAGGCCGGAGCAATGCAGGGACGAACTGGGAAAGATCAAACCCCATCTCCTCAAAGCGGGCAAGCATCTTTTCTGGAAGCGAATCCCGCGTGGCGCGTCTAGGAGCCAATGGAGACCTCATCGAGCCAGCGAGACAGGCGCCGCAGAGCGTGGTTCTCCTCACTGTGACCGAGCTTGCTGCGCTTGAGTGCGTTGGAGAAGTATGAGATGGTGTGATCGTAGGTCTTGCGGTTGACAGGGAAAGGTGTTCCGTCCTTGCCACCGTGCGCGAATGAAAAGCTTACCGGGTCTTCGAAGGACGGCTTCTCCCCAAAGATGATCTGGGAAACAAGGGCAAGGGCGCGAATTGTTGCAGGTCCAACACCCGGTGATGCAAGTAGATTTTCGAAGTCCTGAGGAGGGCTCTCGAAGGTCTTAAGGAATACTCGCTGCACCCTTTTTGAGTCGAGATCGGAGAGGTTGATGCGGTGGTGGGCTGCCAACTCCAGGTGTCGGATTCTCATGAACTCCTTCCGGAAATGAGGCACATCGTTGGCTATCTCTACCGAGCGCCCCTGGGAACCTACACTATCCGAGGAGACCATATTGAGGACATCGAGGCCCCGTCTGCCCTCTATTGCCGCATGGGGGTCTATAATAAAGGAAGGGAGTTGATCCGAACCCCAATGGTATCTACGCGCCCAGCCGCGTTCGGTATTCATCCCCTGGTCTATTACCACCCACTGGGAGGATTCAGGCATAAACAAAAAGAGCTGGTGGTAGACCTGGTAGCCGTCCTGCAGGCCTGCCGAGTCCACCTTGGCGGTCATCCGGCTGGTGTAGATGAAAGCATCGGGTGAAAATCCTACGGTATCGCCAAGTTGGGTCAGATCGGAAGGTATCTTGGTTGAAGCCTTACCCTTTCCACCCACGGCGTATAGACCTGCGTTAGGGCCGAGGTCTGCTAAAGCAATCTTGAGCGCCCCGCAGGTGGTGGTGGTTAGGCCTGAGGAGTGCCAGTCGAAGCCCAGCACGCACCCCAGGCTCTGGAACCAGAATGGGTCGGTAAGACGCTTTAGAAGCTCGGCTGGCCCGTACTCGGTGAGTATGTAGTCTGCGATCACCCGTGCCAGCTCAACCATGCGGTTAAACAGCCAGCGCGGTGCTTTGCCTCCATGCAGAGGCAGATCGGCGGTATGAGGCATCTATCTCTTAGGTGTTCCTACGGACAAAACATAGAGCGGAATCGTCTTCTCCTCTGCCTTATCCAGGTCCAGGAGCTTGGAAACCGCATCATCCGAAAATGCGCCTATGGGAACCCCACCAAGTCCGAGGGCTACCGCCTCCAGAAGGATGTTCTGTGCCGCATGCCCCGCCTCCATCCAGATGTAACGCATCGCGCGCTCTCCATAGCGCTGCGAGGTGCGTTCGGGCACGGCACAGAGAACGATCGAAGCCGGTGCCTTGCCCACCCAGTATTGTCCCAGGCATGCCAGGGCAAGCTCGGCACGCTTATCGCCCTTCTTTAGGAGGGTGATCTTGTGCTCTGCCGGATGATAAAGAAATATGCCTTGTTTCGTAACCAGGTATGTCTCCAGGGGATAGGTTGCTCCTGCAGAGGGAGCGGTGCGGAACCCCCGCGTTGTATCGGTAATCCCCTGAGCAGCCCACAAAAGGGTAGCTATCTGCTCTGTGGTAAGGGTATCGGAGGCAAAGCTGCGCACCGATCTACGTTCAGCAAGGCATTCCTCTATCGAACGATCTGTTTGTAGGGGCTTGGGAAGTTTATACTCCTCGGCCACGTTCCCTCCAGGACAGGCGGCAAAAAGCATCACCGCCAAGATTATCGGATACTTCTTCATCGTTCCTCCTGAATTTCATCGCTGCTCCAAAAAGTAAGAAACATACATCCTTCTTTCTCCCTCTATCCCCTCCATACCATTGGATAATCTGCGAACGAAGCCCTACCTGGGTGTTCAGGCCACCGTCGCCAACGCGTCAACGAACGCATCCATCTCCTGCTTGGTGCGTTTCTCGGTTACTGCAACCAGCAAGAGATTCGACCAATCTTCGCGGAAGCGTCCCAGATCGACGCCTGCGAGGAAGCCTCGTTCAAGCATCGCATCAACAACCTCTCGAGCAGGGCCTTTGGTGCGCACGGCAAACTCCTTGAAGAAGGAACCACGGAACGCAAGCTCGCAGCCAGGGAGTTTTTCGATCCTCTCTGAAAGGTAGTGTGCCTTCTGCAGACAGAGGTTGGCCATCTCCTTAAGACCTTCTTTCCCGATTACCGAGAGGAAGACGTTAGCGGCAAGTGCGCACAGTGCCTGATTTGTGCAGATGTTTGATGTAGCTTTCTCGCGGCGGATGTGCTGCTCCCGGGTCTGAAGGGTCATAACGAAACCGTCCTTGCCCTTGGCATCAACGGTGCGGCCGATAAGACGCCCGGGCAGACGACGCACGTAGTCCTTTCTGGCGGTGAACACCCCGAGGTAGGGACCACCGAACCCCTGGGCAAGCCCCAACGGCTGACCCTCGGCCACCGCGATGTCGGCATCGTAGGAACCCGGAGGGGTAAGGACTCCGAGCGAGATCGGGTCGACCGCAACCACCAGGAACGCACCGGCTGAATGCACCTTGTCTGCAATCTCGTAGACAGATTCCAGCAACCCGAAGAAGTTGGGGTGGGCTACGAGCACGGCGGCAACTTCGTCAGAGAGCATCTCGTCCAAAGCGGAGACGTCTATAACACCATCAGCGGCAGGGACTTGCTCAACCGGAACCTCCAGCCCCTCGGCGTAGGTACGCATCACCTGGGTGTAGTAGGGATGAAGGGTCTCGGCCGCAAGGACTCGCTTACGCAGGGTAAGATCGCGCGCCATGTGAACAGCCTCGCCCAGGGCCGAAGCTCCGTCGTAGACCGATGCGTTGGAGACGTCCATGTCAAACAGTTCGCAGATCAAGGACTGGTACTCGTAGATGGAAGCCAAGGTCCCCTGACTTACCTCGGGCTGATACGGGGTGTAGGCGGTGTAGAACTCAGGACGAGATATAACAAAGTTGACAAGTGCGGGGATCACATGATCGTAGACCCCACCACCCATGAAGCTTACCATCTGTGCAGGATCGCAGTTACATCCAGCCATGCGCGAAAGCAAGAGCTTGGCCTCGTACTCGGAGAGTGCGGGCGGAAGGTTGAGCTCACCCTTGACGCGCAGATCCTCGGGGATATCGGCGAGGAGGTCCTCGAAGCGTTCCACCCCGATGCGTTCAAGCATCCGGCGGATATCTTCAGGGGTGTTGGAGGTGTAGGAAGCCATCAATGTCCTTGCGTTGCCAGGAACTCCTTGTAGGCGGCTGCGTCCATGAGCTTTTCCGCCTCGGAGGGATCTGCGAGTTCCAACTTGGCGATCCAGCCCTCACCGTAGGGATCGGAGTTTATGGTCCCAGGGCTGGCAGAAAGATTGGTGTTGACCTCGAGGACCTTTCCGGATATGGGAGAGTAGAGATCTGTAACCGCCTTGACCGCCTCAATCACGCCGATGGAATCTTCGATCTTAACCTCGCGACCTACCTGGGGCAGCTCGACCATAACGATGTCGGAGAGCTCACCCTGGGCGAAATCGGTAATGCCTATTGTCGCCGCCGAACCTTCCAATTTCACCCACTCGTGGGTCTTGGAGTAACGCAACCCTTCTGGGATATTGGCCATTTTTCCTCCTAAATGTCAACTCGTTGGTTTAATATCCTTCAACTCAAAATCTCCTGACCGAAGACGACCACACTTGGCTTTGCCGATTATATAGGAAGCATGAATAGTGTCAAGGGATTTGGAGTACGACAACCCGTAACACCGCCCCGTAACACCCGTAACACCGTGTTGTTGCGGCAACGAGACGCTCGCTGCACTCCATAGTCTTTTACCCCTTCCCCTTAATCCCCTTCCACCAGGGAAGGGGAGATTATGTTGATAGCGTCTTCTTTGTTGTTGCGGCAACGAGACGCTCGCTGCACTCCATAGTCTTTTACCCCTTCCCCTTAATCCCCTTCCACCAGGGAAGGGGAGATTATGTTGATAGCGTCTTCTTTGTTGTTGCGGCAACGAGGCGCTCGCTGCACTCCATAGTTTTTTACCCCTTCCCCTTAATCCCCTTCCACCAGGGAAGGGGAGATTATGTTGATAGCGTCTTCTTTTATTTCCCCCTCCCTTGTGGAGGTTCAAACCTCTCATTTCCCCCTCCCTTGTGGAGGGGGGTAGGTGGGAGGGGAGGATTTGAATCTTCCACCGAAGGGCGACGCTTGCGGAGCACCGGAGGACGAACGCAGGGAGTAATCTTCTAATCCCTTACTTGCGCGACGCTTCCTTGTAGAACGGCGGCTTGACGACAACTGCCGCCACCTCGCCTCGCCGGGTGCGGATTAAAAGCTCGGTACCGGAGTTGGCATGCTCACTCTTAACGTAACCTAAAGCGATCCCTTTCCTTAGTGAAGGAGAGAAGGTGCCGGAGGTAACCTGTCCTACCTCTGTGCCATCAGAGACGATCACGTCATGGGGACGGGGGATGCCAGAACCTTGAACCTCAAGACAAACCAGTCGTCGCGAAGGCCGCTCTTCCTTTACTTTTAAGAGAACGTCGCGGGCTATGAAATCTTGTTTCTCGAACTTCACAACCCATGAAAGACCTGCCTCGATCGGGTTGGTTTGCTTGTCGATGTCGTTGCCGTACAGCGCGTACTTCATCTCCAACCTCAGGGTATCGCGTGCACCCAGACCGATGGGTGCTATGCCTTCATCGGCACCCGCCTCAAAGAGCTTATCCCATACTGTATGAGCCTGCTGGGCCGGGAAGTAGAGTTCAAAGCCATCCTCGCCGGTGTAGCCGGTGCGGGAGACAAACATCTTCACTCCTGCCAGTTCGGTCTCAAGACCACGGTAAAAACCGACGTCGGACAGATTTGCAGAGGTCAGTTTTGCAAGCACCTCTGGAGTCTTCGGTCCCTGCACCGCAAGCTGAGCCATTGCGTCGGTACGGTCGACGATCTCAACCTCGAAACCTTTTGCCTGCTCGCGCATCCACGCCTGATCCTTTTCATTGTTGGCCGCGTTGACGACTACAAAATAATGATCGGGCAGACGGTAGATCAGAAGATCATCAACGATCCCGCCCGAAGGGTAGCACATCGCGGTATAGAGCGCCTGGTACATATCAAGGCTCGATACGTCGTTGGTCACCAGATAATTGAGAAAATCAAGAGCCTGGGAGCCCTTGACCTCAACCCGGCCCATGTGCGATACGTCGAACACTCCGACAGAGGAACGAACCTTGGTGTGTTCGGCTATCAAGCCTTCAAACTGAACCGGCATGGTATATCCGGCAAATGAGACCATCCTGCCGCCCGCCTCGAGGATCTTATCGTAGAAAGGCGTTTTCTTATCCATTGTTACTCCTGATAGGTTCCTCGATTATACAGGGTGCATGAGGAGTGTCAAGGAAGTGATCAACGCGGCTACGCCGCTCATTGTAAATTGCAAATTGTAAAATTCAAAATGCAAATTGATTGGCCGATAGCGTTTAGTTACAGATTTGTACCCATTAAGAAAAAGGTTATATAAAGGGAGATTCTGGATCCGTCAGTGGGTTATTTACTTCCGTTATTCATCTTAGCAGGATTATCCGCCATTGCCCAGGCAAATCAACGTAACACGTGGTTGTAATCTCTCCACCCACTATGACAAGACCGACGGTGATGAACGTCTCACAGGCAACACGGCCTTGCCGGTCCTGACGCATAACCTCGTCGAGTACCGCGTCTGAAATCTGGTCGCACACCTTATCCGGATGCCCCTCGGTCACCGATTCGGAGGTCAAAAGAACTCTCTCCAACTGCTTCCTCCTTTCATGTGAAGATTCAAAAACATGAATCTGAAGTATATCGTTTGAAGCTTACAAGTCAACGGTGAAGACTTGACACCGAGCCCAATTAGTTTAGAATTTATTAAAGTTTAAAGAGGAAGGAGTTAATTATGAAAAGAAGTACCGAACCATTACTTTTCCGCTACAAACAAGGATGCTGTTCTCCAAGCAGGGCGGGTGTTCAAATGAAAGACGAGTTCCGCTATGATGAAGATATACAGATGGCGGTTACTCTAGAGGACGGAAGATGGGTTCCTGTGATTGAGATGCAGGACGATCCCAAAAAACCCAAGCCCATAACAAAGAAAGCCGACATTGAGAAGGGGGATGATCAAAAAGACGAGAGAAGATGGAGGTAGGTTTTATCGAAAATGATCGTTATTATCTCCAACCAATTTGACTTTGCTATAGACTACGTTGTAAGGGAATTAAATAGACGCGGCGAAAATACTCTAAGAATTAACAGTGAAGATTTGATCAACCATCCAGTCGTTACAACGTTTCCCGATTTCAGTTACAAGATAACTTTTCAGGGGAAAATGATGGAAATTAACAAACAACTCAAGAGTGTGTGGTTTAGACGTCCTGGAAAACCTTTTGAATGGCTTTCTCACAAAGAAAAACCTTCGCCCCAAGTTCTAAGATTCGTGGAAGATCAATGGCACTCATTTCTCGAAGGCCTATTAGCAATACCTGACGTGTTGTGGGTAAACAATATTTCCCGTAATCAAGATGCAGAGTGTAAGATCATTCAACTTATGGCCGCTCAAAAAGTCGGGTTTAAGTTACCAAAGACATGTATTACCTCTGATGCAGGCAAGGCTAAAGCTTTTTCCGACATGCTTAACGGCGAAGTGATAGTGAAAGCCCTTTACGCTCCTCTTATCGAATACGACGATAAAGATTACTTTATCTTTACGAACAAGATAAAGCCAGAACTAATAGATCATGACTCCTTAAAATTAGCACCATGTATTTTCCAAGAATTCATTTCGCCAAAAACCGAGTACCGCATCACTGTAATAGGTGACGACATTTTTCCTGTCACAGTTAATCCAGGTAACGATTCTACGCATGTAGATTGGAGAAAGGAAAAGTGCGAAATCAAGTTTAAAAGTTGCGAGGTGCCGTCCCTCATAAAGAAAAGGTGTTTCGACTTGGTTGCGGAACTAGATTTAGTTTTCGGGGCGATTGATCTCGTAGAACGAGATGGACATTTTTACTTCCTGGAAATCAATCCTAATGGCGAGTGGGCTTGGCTACAGGAGGAAGCTGGACTAGATATAGCTTCTTCCATAGCTACGACCCTTGCAAAAGGTCTTGAAATTCCCTAGATGTCTTATTTACATCCTCGCAACTTTCTTGTGGCCTCCATTCGAGGAGTTATTAGGTAAAAAAGATACAACAGAGGAACGGAGACGAAGATTGACAAATCTATTCCGCAAACTTGCAGAAATCGTTTGGCCTGCAACTGGGTTTTGGGTCGCAGAGAAAGCGCTTAAGCACCAGGTAACTTCTCTTTACAATACATGGGAAAAAGAATACGAGAATCTTTTTAGAAAACTTAGCCATGTAAATGAACGACAATTGAGAATTTTTCTTGATCGGGCAAACCAATTATATGAAAGTGAGTTCAATCGAAAAAGGGTTTTCGAGAGCAAAGCTCTCGCGTTGCTAGGAACCGTAGGGTTATCATTTGCTATACTTACTCTCGTGGTAACTGCTCTCGACAAAATCTTGGCGCTTCCTTCCCTATCCACTTGTCTCATACTAGGATTTCTCGTACTCGGTGCTATTTATTTTCTTCTGAGTGGAATTTTTGCCCTTCAAACCGTAAAAGCAGTTGGAATTCATCAAGATACAACTAAGGATTTAAGGGAAACAATAGACAACGTCAAACAACGTGACCCTGGTATAGATCAAATCGTATCACGAATACTGTTAACTGATCTATTTTATCGAGCTAATTGGCGCAAGAACAATTACTCCTCTACGGCACAAGGGTTCTTCATCCGAGGAATCATATTTCTCTTTTGTGCAACGCTCGTGTTTATCGTAACAATAATCTCATGTCCTAACCCTCTATGACAGATGAAGAACCTGCATCCGCGTCCGCCCTTGCCCAGGCGAACTGCTGTGCGTAGGAGCCTGCGAGGTTTAAGCTGCGAAGCCTCTGTACCCGTAGCTCTATGGGCGGATGGGATGCGAAGAGATTCACCTTTACAGGCTTATCCGGCTTCTTGGGATTGATGCGATCCTTGCATTTGGGCGAGGAGATAAAAAGGTGAGCGGTGGCGGTTGAGGTCCGCTGCATCTTATGGTAGGTGGCGCCGATCTTCTCCAGCGCGCGCCCCAGTCCCTCAGGGTTGCGGGTCATCATCGCACCGGATGCGTCGGCAAGGTACTCGCGCTGCCTGGAAATCGCCGCACGGATGAGCATCACTGCCAGCGGCGCAAGGATCGCTAAAACCAGACCGATAGCCAGCCAGATAAGCGCTAAGTAACCACCCCCCCTGCCCGATGAGCGGCGTCTGCCTCTCCCTAAGAAGAATCCCCACCGCCAGAATAAATCACGCGCAAGAACCACCAGGCCGATCATGATGGCTACAATGGTCATCAGAAGGATGTCGTAGTTCTTGATGTGGCTCATCTCGTGAGCGACCACACCCTGAAGCTCGGCCCGATCCATCATCTCGTAAAGACCTGTGGTCACCGCGATAGCAGCATTCTTGGGATTTCTGCCTGTAGCAAACGCGTTCGGGGCAGGGTCGTGGATTATATACACCTCAGGCTTGGGCTGACCTGAGGCTATGGCCATCTCCTCAACCACGTTGTGCAGGCGCTTGTAGTCCGCGGGATCTGCCTTGTGCGCGCCGTTGGCAGCAAGCGCCAGCTTTGCAGAGGCGAAGTAGAAGATGAGGTTGTAGCCGACGATAAACACGCCGAAGAAGATGTAGGGGCCTAGACCCCAGACCCCGTAGTAATACTGAAAGAACCTTATGACCGCACCGCCCACCAGCGCCAGGATGATTGTAAATAGCAGGATAAACCCGAACGTGCGCCAGCGGTTGGCGGCTATCATCCCGTAAAGGGTTCGGCGTGCCATGTGTTCCTTAGAACTTTACCGCAACCGGTTCGCGCGCAGCCTTCTCCTCCTCAGGAATCTCCCAGAACTCAAACCTGCGGAAGGCGAAGATAGAGGCAAAGATGATGCCCGGGAACTTCTCGGTCGCGGTGTTGTAGTTCATGACCACATCGTTGTAGAACTGCCGGGCGAAAGCGATCTTCTCCTCGGTCGTGCGCAGCTCCTCCTGGAGAGCCAGAAAGTTCTGGTTTGCCTTCAGATCAGGATACGCCTCGGCCACCGCGAAGAGCGACTTGAGCGTCTCGGTCAGCATGTTGTTTGCCTTAGCCGCGTCGCCGACTGTCTTTGCGTCCATGCCCAGCTTGCGCGCGGCGGTGACGTTCTCCAGGGTTTCGCGCTCGTGCTTAGCATACCCCTTGACCGTTTCCACCAGGTTGGGGATGAGGTCGTAGCGGCGGCGAAGCTGAACGTCTATCTGGTGCCACGCGTTTCGGGTGCGGTTGCGCTTGACAACCAGGGTGTTGTAGCCCGCGATGGTGATGATGATCAAGAGCGCGATGATGCCTACGAAAATCCACAAGAGTACCATAGCATTCCTCCTTACGGTGTTGGCCTTGATAATAGGAGAGATTTGCGGCTTGTCAACGGGAAGGAATCTGGTTCGAGGATTAAAGGGAAGATGGCATTTGTCTTGACTAACAAGGGTTTTACCGTATTATGATTAAGCATAATGGAACGACCTAGAGAGTAAAAAACCTAGGAGGTTACTCATGGCAACTGATTATACCATTAACAACGCGCGTCTTGCCCTCCCCCATTTGGTTTATCATGCTCAGATGCACGAAACCATAACATATGGGGAAATAAGCCGTAAAATTAACCGGCACTGGCGCGCCGCACGGTATTTTCTAGGTTTCATCCGAGACAATATCTGTTTTAAAAAAGGGTTGCCCTATATCTCAGCAATAGTTGTAAATGCTGGAACACGTATGCCGGGCAAAGGTTTTCTCCCTAAAGGTACAGAAGGCTTATCGAAGGAAGAATACCGTCAAAGGTTTGAAAAAGAACGCGACAAGGTTTTTGCTTGTAATAAGTGGGATGACCTTCTGAAAGAACTGGATTTAGAACCTATTCAAAAAACGGCTGAAGATTTAGATCAAGAAGGTATAGAATATACTAAGTTTTTGAAACGTACTGGTGGAGGCGAAAGCAAACAACATAAACAGCTGAAGAACTACATCGCTAAAAACCCCAAGGCGATAGGATTATCTCTTGAGAAGGAAGGAGAGAAGGAATTCCCTTTCATATCCGGCGATGAATGTGACGTCATCTTCGACTTGGGTAAAGAAGGCTTCGCTGTAATCGAAGTCAAAAATGGTCAAAGAGGGGAACTTGTGAAAGGGTTGTATCAAGCAATAAAATATCGCGCCCTTATGGAGGCTCAGAAAGGAGGAGGGAAAAGATATCCAGTGAAGGCATTCCTTGTTGCGTATAGTATCCCTCGCGACATCGCCGATTACGCTAGTAGATTCGGAGTGGAATGCAAAGCTTTTGATAGAAACATAGTTGAGAAGTTCACAACTTGAAGGAGTCGTGGAACTTCCTACTTGACTCTCCACCCATCCCCCCGTATTCTTTCACATGAATGATTCCCCTTTAGGCCTTCTTCAGGTCTACACCGGGCCTGGCAAGGGAAAGACCACTGCGGCGGTAGGGTTAGCGGCAAGGGCGGCAGGCCAGGGGCTCGCGGTCGCGTTCATCCAGTTCATGAAACCTGATGAATCGGGCGAGGTGGACTCCCTCCGCAAGCTCGGGGTCACCTGTTCCCATTTCGGGGCAAAGGGGTTCCTTGTTCCGGATTCAGACCCTACCCCTCACCGCGAGGCCGCACTTAAGGGTTGGCGCGAGGCTTTGATCTATCTTAAAGGCTCCGAGCAGGTTGATCTTCTTATCCTGGACGAGCTCTGTCAGGTGCTGTCCCTTGGTCTCTTGGATAGAGGTGAGGTCATGGAAGCTATCATCAACCGCCCTCACGGGCTTGAGATAGTCTGCACCGGCAGGGATGCTCCCAAGGAGTTAATACAAGCCGCAGACCTGGTCACCGAGATGCTGGAAACGAAGCACTACTACAAACGGGGCGTAGGGGCAAGGCGAGGCATAGAGTATTGAAGCAAAGGAGGAAATAATGCGCCAATTTCCGGAGGTTGAAAAGTATATAGGCCTGTACCATAAGGCCTGGCGTGAATACCGAAGGACAGAAGAACTGGGCGATAAGATATTATACGATCTCTGCACCAAGGAATTCCCCGGGCATTTGGACAAACGGCAAGTCTACACTAAGGTCTGGTTCATTGGCTACACTTACTCAGCCGGTCTGTCTCGTCAGATAGGTAAGAGCGTAAACTCGGCGGTGGTTAGCGCTCTGGTGACAGCCGAAAAAACCGACCAGGGAATCTCAAATATAATAGACACGGTAGCTGAGATTGCAGAACCTCTCTCCCAAGACAAGCTTGCACTGATTGTTGAGTCTCATGAGAAGTTACTGCAGATTATCGAGGAAAGAGTCGGCGTACGTCTTGTCTCTTTCACCTCTAAGTATCTCCACTTCCACCATCCATACCCTTCACCTGTTCCACTGTACGACAGGGTGTCTCAGATGACGCTAAGGTGGCTCTACGGTCTGGCCGAGTATAACTACAGACGGTTCGTTGACCGCTTCTGGCAGTTGTATGAGCATCTGTTGAATGGGGGAGTAGATGCAACCGTTAAAGGAGTGGATAGATTTCTGCTTCGCCTCTCGGCTCAATCGGATTTTAAGAAGTGGCTGGCCGCTCTTGGAAAACGAAGCAAGGGTTAGGCAGCATCCGGGCGCAAGGCGGAGAATAGAATATTAACAACCAAAGGAGGCGGTCATGGATAAACCGGGAATTGAGGAGGTTACCAGGAGATTGGAAAAGGTTGAGCGCCGGAGTAAAATCTGGATGTGGGTGAGCTTCGCCCTCTTTGTTGTACTCATAGGATTCATAGTCGTTGAGAAGTTTGTGCCCTTGATTGTGCCGAGAAAGATCGCAGCCCACAAGTTTGTGCTGAAGGATCGGACCGGGATGAGCAGGGCAAGACTCTATGTTGACGATAGCGGTGCGGTCTTAAAGCTCGCTGACACCTCAGGTCTCACCCGCACCATGCTGGGAGTGACAGACTACGGCACATCCAGTCTGCGGATGATGGATCACAAAGGGAATACGCGCGTTATCCTCGGAGTCCTCACCAACGCATTGCCCGGCCTCTATCTCAAGGACGTTAACCGCCGCACCCGCATCGGGCTTGCGGTGCTGCCTACGACCGAGCCGGTGATGTTCTTAAAGGACGACTCCAACCAGACTATTTGGCGCGCGCCGTGAGGGCTTGAAGAAAGGATTGACATTTTAGGGAGGTATTAAACATTATCAGCAAGAAGTAGCAACAGAAGCGAATTGGACTTTTATCCGTGTAACTCCAATTTAGTTGTTCGAAATTGGACCTAAGTACAATTCTCAAAGCAGAAATGTCACTTTTCGCCCCAAAAGTACAATTTGGGTGAGCAAATATAACTTGAGTATCATTTCGCTCCCCACAATTCAAATCTTTACCTGAAATTGGAATAAGCAGATCAGGAACTCCAATTTCCTTGAATTGTGAAGACACCCCACAATACTTTAAGGTTGCAATTTTCCTCTGTCCCGTATAATTAGAGTGGAAGTTTGTCAAATAGTGAATTTGAAGTTGGGCTGAAACCAAAGGAGTGTTGATGGATTACTTTCTTACTGAAGAACAGGTGATGATACGCGATCTTGCGCGAAAGATTGCAGAGGAGAAGGTGAAACCCGTCCGCGCGGAGCTTGACGAGAAGGGCGAGTTCCCTGAAGAGATAATGAAGGAGCTGGCGCGCGCCGACCTGTTGCGTATGTTCATCCCTGAGGAGGCGGGCGGTCTGGGCGGCGGATGCATGGAGATGTGTCTTGTAGCCGAGGAGCTTTCCCGCATCTGTGCTGGTGTGGCCACCACCTACGCAGCCAACGGGTTGGCCTGCATGCCTATAATCCTTTATGGCACAGAGGAGCAGAAGCAGCGGTTCCTTCCCCGCATCGCGGACGGCGCATCCTACGCCGCGTTTGCCCTTACCGAGGCCGAGGCCGGTTCTGATGCGGCAAACATCAAGACCACGGCCAAAGAGGTTGAAGACGGCTTTGTTCTGAACGGCACCAAGCAGTTCATCACCAACGGCGGGGTGGCCGAGATATACACGGTGATTGCTGTCACCGATCCTAAGCGCGGCGCACGCGGCGTGTCGGCGCTCGTGGTTGAGAAAGGCACCCCAGGCTTCGAGTTCGGCAAAGAGGAAGACAAGATGGGCATCCGGGCATCCAAGACCACCCAGCTCATCTTCTCGGACTGCAAGATACCCAAGGAGAATCTCTTAGGAAAGCGGGGCAGGGGTTTTATTATCACCCTGAAGACCTTTGACCGCACCAGACCAGGCGTGGGCGCGCAGGCGGTAGGGATCGCCCAGGGCGCATTTGATGAAGCATTGGCTTATGGCAAGGGACGCGTGCAGTTCGGAAAGCCCATCACATCCTTCCAGGGTATCCAGTTCATGCTTGCCGACATGGCCACCCAGATCGAGGCTGCACGTGCTTTGGTTTACGCCACGGCAAGGATGATAGATTCCGGTGCCAAGGATATCTCTAAGGAGTCGGCGATGGCCAAGCTTTTCGCATCGGATATGGCGATGAGTGTTACCACGGACGCGGTGCAGATAATGGGCGGCTACGGCTACATGAAGGAGTATCCGGCTGAGAAGTACATGCGCGACGCGAAGATAACCCAGATCTACGAGGGCACGAACCAGATCCAGCGCCAGGTCATCGCGAATGCGCTGATAAAATAATACCCCAAATAATTGCTCCTTTTTGCCAGAGGCAAAAAGATCGCAGAAAAACGTAGGGGCCGACCTTTAGGTCGGCCCGGCTTCATTTTTACGCAGACTGGAGAGTCTGCCCCACATGCCTCCTCTACGTGTTGGGAGGGGAACCAACTATTCCTTCAAGCCTCTCCCGGTAGGGCGGCTTGCGCAGCGGGTCGAAATAAGGCACCCGCCAGCAGTTGCCCACAAAGCAAGGCTCACATCCCTCCTCTGATCGAATGCGCTCCATTCCCTCTTCGAGAGCACCCAGGGCTTCCTCATACCGTGCTAAAAGGGTCAGAGTGCCCGCCAGATGCAAGTAATAGGCATAAGAAGGAAGAGGTCTTATATTCGAAGGATCGATGGTTTTCAATATATCAAGAGCTTCAACGTGCCTATTCAACTCATTGAGAACCCAGCTGCGACTTAACTCCCAGAAGGCCTTAAAGTCTGGAAGACGTTTTACAAGTTTCTGGTAGTAGGTTACGGCTTCTTCGTAACGACCCAAAGCAATCAACGCATTACCCCTGTAATGACAGGCGTCCTGACAATCGGGCGCGAGTCGAATCGCTTCATCACATTCTGCCAGAGCTTCCTGTGGTTTACCGGAGCACAACGCTATGTCACCCCGGCGCATGTGGGTTTCTGCATTATCAGGTTCGAGTTCGATCGCGCGGCCAAAATCGGCCAGCGCCTTCTCCCTTTGCCCGGTGAACGAAAACGCCGGGCCTCGTTTCAGGTATTCTTCAGCTGTCTTTGGAACTATTTCAGTTGCCTGTTTGAGGAGCTTATCATACTCTTCACGATTACCTTGCCGGTACAGTTCGGTCAACTTCCTGCTTAATTCACTGGACACGGATGGTTTCATGACTTTTCCTCCTTAGAACCGAATTAATCCATCTCCATTGGCTTGCCCCAAAATAGAGCGAGGTACTCTGCACCTGCATTCCGAGCCATACTTAAGCACATAAGCACCTTGCTCCATTCAACACCCCCGTCTACACGCACAATCGCGAGATTATGGCCCTCCTGACTTACGTCGAAGATCCGTTTTGTTAACGGTTCAAGTTCTTCAAAGGCCATCACCTCTCCGTTAAACTCAATCTCGCCTGACCTCTTAAAATATATGCTTACTGCGTTCAGATCCCCCACGGTAATCTTCTGGGAGTTTACAACAAGGCTTATCCCGGGAGCCCTGCCACTTGTCGCCATTATACCCGGCATGATAACGGGTATAGGCTGGTCGAAAGAATCGGAAACTTCTACAGAGGAACCCCTCAGGTTACGTTTAATCAGGCTGATAACGTCCATGATCCGTTGAGACTTAACCTCGGGATCGGTTGATACGTGAAATCGGTAACCGGTGAGCTTTGACTGGGTTGAATCCTCTTCAACTAAGCGGTTTATTTCATACCTGAACTGCTCAAGGGTATATTCCCTGCCTTCAACTTTAAGGGAACCGTCATAGGCAACCTCGACATAGACGTTCGGTTCAATGTGTTCAATCCCGGGTTCTAGCCTCGAAGAAACAGCTCCTTTACGTGACGATTTGGATGTATCAACTGAACCATATGAAAGGATTTCATCCGTTGAAATTTGTGCATCAACATTGATAATTAGAACGTCGACTTTTGGAACATCTTCACCTGTTTCGTGCAGGTTAGTAACGTCAAGTTCTTCGGGCCGTTCACGCCCACCGCACCCTGCTGTTAAAACAGCTATTAGTAGAAATGTTAAGGTTCCTCTTAAACAACTCATCTTTCCTCCTTTGGCTAAACGAATTAATCCATCTCCATTGGTTTGCCCTTCAGGGGTACTAAGTATTCGCAGCCTGCATTTCTGCAGATCCAGGCCATCTCCATGACCTTATACCAGGAAACCGCACCATCAACCCTTACGAGGCATACGTCACGGTGACTTCCATGCCTTCGGCAATCGCATCCAGCGGGCCTGGTCGTATCTTTGCAGGCAAGCAAGCACACCGGCCCTGCTGAGGTAGTAAGAGTAGCTGGGGAAAGGTTCAATGCACGACGGATTGCAAATCCCATCAAGAGCCTTTAGCGCTTCTTCATAGCGTTCCAGTAACGAAAGCGCCGTGCCTCGATTCACGTAATCTTCAGAAGTTTGGGGATTTACGGCCGCCGCCTCCTTGAGAATCTCCTGCACCTCCTCGTGCTTACCCTGCCTGTAGAGCTCGACTACCTTTTTGCTCAAATCATTTGCCATTCATCCTCCTTATTAAAATCATAGCGGTTCGACTGTCACTCACACGGCCTTTAGATCACTTCACCCCTTTTGAGATGCGAGACAGGGCAAGGATCTCGGTACCGGGGAAGTAGTAGCTGAGTATATCCCGGTAGTTGTAACCCGCCTTGTCCAGGGCCATGGCACCGAACTGACACATCCCAACACCGTGGCCGTAGCCGTGCCCGTGGATCAAAAGGAGGTTGTCGGAGATCTCAGCCTCAAAGCGCCGGGTTTTGGGCCGGTGATCGAGGAGGTTAACCACCTCGTTGTAGGCGAAGAAGCTAGAGTCGGGCGCGTAGAATACAAATCCCTTGACAGGGGTCAGGGCGGTCTCCGATCTCCTCACCAGATGGATGGAATCAATCGGCACATCCAGACCTAGATTAAAGACCAAACTGTCCAACCGGAAGGTATCATCCCATACGTAAAAAGGGGAGTTGCAGCACAGGGTATCTATCCTCCTGCGGTGATAGGGCTGATCCTTTGCTCCTTCCCACAGATCGGAGGGGAGGAGGACCATCCCGCCGCAGGTGGAGTGATAGTAGACCTCGGCCACATCACCCTTATATCCTAAGACAAGCCCTTCGGTCTCGCGCACCGCTTGAAGCGATGCGGAGTCGGTGGGCAGGCCGCGGTAGACCTGGGAGTCCTGGCTGTCCAGTAGGTCATACCCCACATCGTGACCACCCATTTTGTTGTATGCGTAGGCTCTTGCCACTATGGCCTGCGCCTTTCGTGCCTCGGCACCACCTTCGGGCATCTCCGCTGCCACCACCGACGCCAGGTAGGCCTCCTCCGGGATGTAGTTGAGAATAACGAGTTCGCCTTCGGATGCATAGAAGGTGAATCCACCCGCATATCTTCGCTTGATCTCCCCGGCGGTGATGGTGTAGCGTGTTGCCTCCATCTGTTGGAAGTATCGTTCCCGCTTGCCGTTGACCAAAAGGGAACTCCCATCGGCTGCTACCCTGTAGGTGCCCTGGCTTGAGGATATGACTACCTGCTGCGGTCGCTCCTCGGCAAAGATACGTATGGTGAACGTCTTGCTGACCGATAAGAGGAGAAGAAGGAGGTTAATCATGAGAAGCGCTCCAATAAAGCAGGAGGGAAGCTTCCTTCACGGAAGCGTTTTATCAAGCGATCAAGCTCGGCGCGTGCTGCATCTGCCTCTTCAGTGCTGATCCAGCCCCGTTCAAGAGCTTTCTCGAACTCATCCTCGTCCAGGACAACGATCTTTGAGCGATCCGGGGAGATCCAGAGATCGAGAAACAGGTCCTTGGTCCAGTATCCGTCGTCGCGTTCCTCCGAGGGGGTGTTGATGTCCGCGTAGTAACCGGTAAAACCCTGCTCAGTCCCGTCAGGTCTGAATATTTTCGCCACGTCGTGCCAATGTTTTCGATACTCGGCGAACACGGCCCGGTAGCCGTTGTCTATGACGGTCTCGCCCTCTATTATGAGGGGTTTGGAGGCACCACAAAGGATGTGGGAGGTAACGATCACCTCGTCATCGGCATACAGAAGCTCGGTCTCGATATTAAGCTCCCGGTCAGGCGGCCTGAAGTAATGGATAACAAATGCTTTGGAATTACGCATGAGGCTCCCATGTTTCATATGAGTTCATGCTTAAGTTTAGTGGAAATCCTGAAAGGTGCAACCTAGATGCGCGTAATTCCAAAGCAAATAAAAAGCTCACGCCCCAAGGCGTGAGCTCACGGGATTTTCTCTGCGATCTTTTTAGCGTGCTATAGCACGCTAAAAAGGAGCATTTTTAAAACCTCCAGCCGAAGTAGACGGGAAAGCGGATGGGCACGGGCAGGAAGGCCAAGGCACCGGTCTGAGAGCCTATCCCGTATGCGATCTCCGCTTTGACGACCATCCCTGCCGCTTCCAGGGCGATCCCGAAACCGGTTCCCATAAGAAGACCGTCGTGGGGGTCTTCTCTGACCTTGGCCAGATACAAAGGCGGCAGACCGGCCTGGTGAGCAGCACCTATGTCGAAGAACAGGTTGCCGCCGATCTCGAGCTTTAGCCCCCCAAGGAAGGGCAGCGGATACTCAGCAAGCCATCTTCGCAGCTCCAGACTGGCAACCGAAAGCGAGGGTCCCACCTGGGTGGTGTCGGCCCACCCGCGCACGACCCTGCAATGTCCCACGTAAAGCGTGCGGTAGACCGGGATGGAGTCAAGCTGCTGGTAGGTCCAGAGGTTTGCGGCTAAAACGTTCTTGCCCACCGGTATGTATCCTGCAACAGAGAGTGAGCAGGCGCGCTGGGTCTGAAAGCCCTCGGTGAAGCCAGGGTTGTAGTAAAACTCTGCCACCGCGTGAAGACCTTTTTGCGGGTCGGCTGGATTATCCCGCAGATCAAGCTCTATGGCGGGATGAAGGAAGATGGAACGGTCAACGGTATCCGGCGAGAAGGTGGGAAGTGGAGTAAGAGAATCCCTGCCGAATGCCTTGGTCTGCAGGAACCCTACCTCAAGAGAAGCGACAAGCGGCCGCAGGATGCGGAACTTCTGCTCATAGCTCACGCGATGCTCCGAGCGGACGATCTCTGCGTCCTTGCGCCAGAAGTAGCTGAAGTCGTAGCCCGCTCCCTCGGCGTGCCAGCGTGAATGGGTCAAGGGGAATCCCAGGTAGGTATAACCCTTCCAGCGAGGCGTGGCGAACCGGAACCCGATCTCGCCTCCAACGTCCACGTGCAGCGCCCGACCAAAAAGGTTGGGGTAGAGCGCGCCCGCCCCCAGGTAGAATCCGGTGGAGGCGTCTATGCCGATTATGGGATAAGGCAGGGGGAAGCGGCGTTCAGCGACCGTGATTACTACGTCACTCTTCTCCGCATCAGGATCAACCGCCTTGACGTTAACCTTGCCGAACGCACCGGTGCTCAGTATGGCCTTGCGGGTCTCCTCGACCGCCTCCGTGTACAGGGTGTCGCCCGGTCCAAAGGTAAGCTCCCGGCGGATGATACCCTCATGGGTAAACTCGTTGCCTTTTATCTCAATCCTTCCAACAACCGGCGCAGGGAAAACAAGGGGGCCTACAACTCGACTGAACTCCTCTGGATTCAGCTTGGGAACCACAGGCTGCAGCGGCATCTGTTGGGCAACCTCTATGGGGGCGGCAAGCATCAGAAGGGATAAGAAGACGCTCATTTGCCCTCTATCTCGGCAAGGAGTTTTTCCGCCTCTGGCCTGTCGTCCAGGTAGAAGTCCGCGGGATTTTTGGGATTCGTAACCGCCAGGCACCTTTTGAGCTGGGCACGGGCGGCGGAGTAATTCTTTTGTTTTATATACACCTTGGCCAGGTCAACGTATAGAAGCGAGTAGTTGGGATCAACGGCGATGGCCTTCTGGAGATAGGAGATGGACTTGCTGATGTCGCCGCCTGCAAAACCCGGCATCTCAAGATACCAGAGGGCCAGCCCGTCCATCGCAGGGGTGAAGTCGGGGTTGATCTCCAGCGCCTTCTGGAACGCGTTCTTTACCGGTCCGGCAAGGGAAAGGGAGTTCAAAATACCCTTTGTCTGACCGATGCGTCCCAGGGCTACGCCGTACCAGAAGTGGGTCTCGGGGATCTTGGCGTCCGCCACCTTGGCCTGCTCCGCGTAACCCCTGGCCGTCTCGTAGTGGGAAAGCTTATCCTGTTTTGAGGTCTTGTCGTCACCGTAAAGACAATAAAGCCTAGCCATGCGCCAGAGTGCTCCGGCATCGTTGGCGTTCTCGGAAAGGAGTTCCTTACACAGGTTGTAGATCTGATCGGTATAGCCTTTGTAATCCTTGTGGCGGTTCTGGTAGTAGTAGTCGGCCTTGGAAAGCCGCGCATCTAGCGCCCAGAGCGCGACCACTATCAGCAGCCCGCACAGAACAACTCGTTTCATGCATCCTCCTTGATAATGGTGAGTCTACGGGATGAACCTCGCAAGTCAATGGCAAAAAAAAATCCCCGGCCGGGCTAGAGTCCGACCGGGATCCACTGACAGACCTGGGTTCTTAGTTCAAGTTAGTTTTTGGTTTGCCTCCTTGAGGTTTGTTGATCTTCGCAGGCTTCCCTGGAGAAACCTAGCACTAGTTCTTTGGTTTAGTGCTCAGATCATCCACGCCTACGAACTCGTCTATGTCGCCAACCGCCGCAAGGGTCTCGTAGACCTCCGGCGGGATGCTGCAGCCGCACATCTGTTCGATGTCAGCGATCAGGGGTGGGGCGTCCTGTGGCCATAATCTCCCTCCTAGACCGTCCAGAAGGGTTACGTCGGTTATAGACGCAGGGGGAACACCTGCCCATTCTGCGACCGCATTGTGGATGTCTTCTTCAGTGCAATCTGCAAAAAGAGGGCTTACCATAAGCCCAAAAAAAACGAGCGCGGCAAAAGCCAAAGCTACGCGCTTCATGTTATCCTCCTTGGGTTGTTAAGGGGGGGTTAGGTTTTTAGTCTGTCAGGGGATTTGAGCGAGCCAACGCTCTGTCTCTTCCGCTTCCCTTGTCAGCCCCAAACGCACGTAGCCCTCCTTGGCTTGCACCAGTAGATCTTCAATACCGGCTAGATTTAGCCCGAGGTTCTTAAAGGTGTCTCTGAAAATCTCATGTAAAAAGTGAAACCAATCCTCGTTGTTGATCGCCTCGGCTTTCCTCAGGGCCTCATGGTAGAGGTCTTTCGCCTTATCCCATGAATCGCTGAAGGCTGCCTTCTCCGCCAGGGTTATCTTAACCTTGCAGGAAACATCCTCGGACTCGATCTTCTCGGCCAGCTCGGCTGCCTCCTTGATGGGCAGATCGGCCTTATCCATATCCTCCAGGTTTATATAGATCCTTGCGAGATCGCACAGAACCAGTGCCAGATTCTTGAGATCGCCTAGCTCCCTGAACAGATCGGTGGATTCCTGGAAGGGGGAGAGTGCTTCGGAAAACCTCTCCTGCTTGAGATAGATCGAACCCCTTCGGAAGAAGGCGCTGGCCCTAAGGCCTTTGTCCTCTAGCTGATCCGCGAGAAGTTCAAGGCTCTTCGTGCTTTTAATCGCGTTGTCAAGATTTTCTTCTTCTACAAATGATAAAGCCATTCGACTGTGGCAGATTGCAAGGGGTCTTAAGGCGTTTGCCTTCTCAAAGTTCTGGCTGACGGTTTGGAGTGTGTTGAGAGCGCGGTGGTGGTTGCCGCGGCGCTGGTCAAGGATGGCCATGTTCAAAAGCACCAGCCCCTGCAGCTGCGGGTCCTTGTCCACTCCAGCAATGGTCAAAGCCTCGCTCCACACCTGGTCGGCCGCGGCGTATTGGTTCATGCGGGCAAAGACCTTTCCCAAGGTAACGGCGCTTGAGTAGGCAAGACGGTGATCCCCGATGGGGTGGGCGTTCTTTCGGGCGATCTCCGCGTAGGTTCGGGCGCGGCTGAGTTGGCCCTGCGCAAGAAGCGCCTCCGCTGCTATCCGGTTAAACTCGACAGCCTCGGACGGTGAGCATTCGTGCTTCACGCCCTCCAGAGCGAAGGCGAGCGCTGAGGACCTTTCGCCCCTCCTCAAGGCCTCGCTGGCTTTTTCTAAAAGGCTCACCGTTTCCTCTTACAAAGAATGTCATTCATGAGGATGCGATCTCCTTTTAAAATCCTTCCGCTATAATTTGACTGTAATTGAATTGTAGTCAGATGGAATGATTTGTCAAGAGGGTGGGGTTTATCTACGAAGGGATGATAGGTAAATCAGATGCGATATTTTATCAAAATTATGGGATTGAATTGGTGATGTGGATAACTCGGCCCAAAGGGGGTTGACTTTTGCCTCTGTCTCATTTATATTACAGATATGCCTAAACGACGCAGCAAAAAATACGACCTGCCACCCGGCTTTACCAAGCTCAAAAAGCTGGGTGAAGGGGCGGGAAACGTCGTTATGGCTGTAAAGGATGAAACCACTGGCAATGAGCTGGCGCTCAAACTTGCCACAGAGCAAGACCAGGCGCACCGCCTGCAACAGGAGTTCGCTATCCTTGCACGCCTGGATCGCCCCGGGATCCTGCACGTGTATGAGACGGGATTTCATAAGAAGCGTCCATACTTCACGATGGAGTTGATTGAAGGCAAGCCCTTCAACCGCTTCATGGATGAGCACCGTTCAGAGCCCGGATTCATCGAGCTTTTCCTCAGGGTTCTGGGCAAAGCGGCAACCACCCTCTCAGACATCCACCAGGAGGGGATAGTTCATGCCGACGTGAAACCCGCCAACCTCCTTGTCCGAGAGGATGGTGAGCCGGTGCTTTTGGACTTCGGATTTGCCGAAGACTATATCCTCAGCCACACCGCCAAGCCTCGAGGCACCCTTGACTATGTGGCACCCGAGCTATTCCTGGACGGGGAGATCAGCCCAGCAGCAGACATCTACTCACTTGGAGCGATAGCCTATGAGGGATTGGCAGGGAAAAGGCTGTGGGGTAAGAAGCCCCTCCACGAGCTTGTCAGGGCGAAATTCAAGACACCACCCGGGTTCGGCAAACAGAAACTTGAGGGACAACAACATGATATTGAAGAGCTCATCCTCAGGATGCTTCAACCCGACCCTGCACTGCGCCCCACAGCAGGGGAGGTGATAACCGTAATCCATGGATTGGTTAACAAAGGGAAGGGTATCGAGGTTAAACAGCCGGGTGTTGCCCCCACGCTTTGCTTCGGTGGACGTGAGGAGGAGCTTTCTGAGCTTGAGAGATTGATCTTTGAAGAAAAAAGTGTTCTGCTCCTTGGAGGGGCTTCCGGGATCGGCAAGTCGCGTTTACTGAGGGAGTTTCGGTTCCGTGCCTTGGTCCAAAACCGCAGCACCTTGCTCGTTACAGGCCGCGCAGGCCACCTTTCCATTATAGAACATCTGGCCGCTGCACTGGGCCTTGAGGGGGAACAGAGCCGGGCTGAGGAGAAGGAACACCGTTACGAGAGGATCTTCCAGGCCACGAGCAAGGCACAACTCGATGCGGTGATGATAGACGCACCCACCGACCTGTCCACTGATGAGGAGGAGTGCCTTGGTTTTCTTGCCCGCGGTTTTGACGGCAAGCTGGGCATCATCCTTGCAGCGGTTCCTGAGCGAATCTACCCTGCGGCCTCAAGGATCGAGCTTAAACCTCTGGATAAAGAAACGATCCTTGAGCTGGTTTCCCGAACCTTCGAAGGCCTTCGTGAAAAACAACCACTTGCAAGTGCTCTGGCATCGATAGGGGAGGGGAACCCAAGGCGTATGGGTGAACTTCTCGAGGTGCTCTACCATGAGGGATGGCTGTATAGGAAGAAGCGATGGCTCTACAAATCCCCTGCTGAAGAGAAGAGCCTGGCTAAAAAGCTGGCAGAGCGGCTGGGTGCAAGGATCAAAAGGCTCAGCAAGAAATCAAAACTGGTTCTTTCGGCGCTGGCAACGGTTGATGGATCACTGCCCTCTGCGCTGCTACAGAGCGCTCTGGGCAAATCGGATACCCCATTGATTCTCTTGAACCTGACCAACGTGGGTCTTGTGCGTTCCTTCCTTTACCGTGACGTACCTCACTATGAGCCCCAGAACGATCTTGTAAGGCAATATGCATCGGCTGAACTTACAGGTGAAGATAAAAAAACCCTGAGTAGGAAACTGGCCGAGGGGTTGGAGGCTACGTGTAAGAAGACGTGGGATGAGGATCCATCAGCCTGGGATAACTCCTATCTTGTTCAGCTTGCTTCGCTTTACTTTAAGGCAGGCGTAGTGGTAAAAGCCCGCCGCTATCTGGTTCCAGCTGCTAAGCGTCTGGCCGCCACCTACGACTTCAACCAGGCACGCGTGTTCCTTAAGAATGCTCTGAGAAGTAAACCTGCCAGGAACGAACGAAGGGAGATGTTGCTTAAGCTGGGGCGCATAGCAGACATCGAACATAACGCCCGCCAGGCGGAGGAGTTCTACACCCAGGTACTGCCTTTGGTTGAAGCCAAACCCGAGCGCGAAGCGGATCTCATGCTGCGAATAGGCCTGGCCTATCAAAGGGTGAAGGATCTCGATCGAGCGGATGATTTCTTCAACCGCAGTGAAGAGTTCCTCAAGGATTCATCCAGCGCACTTAAATGCCAACTGCTTGCCGCACGCGGATGGAACGCCCTCGATCGTGGACAACTTGATGAAGCTCAACGCTTATTCCAACAAAACAGAAAGATCGCCTCCTCATCCTACGAGCAACGCAGCGTTCAATACGATCTGGCGTGGACGCTTTTCCTTAAGGGGAATCCTTCCGGGGCACTCGAATATGCACGGCGAGCCCTTGAACTAAGCGAGGGGGCCGAGGACAAAGCTGCCATCTGTCGAACAGCGCTTCTTGTGGCCGATATACTGAAGAGCCTTGGGAAACTTAAGGATGCAGAAGACCACGTAGAACGGGCCCTATGGCTAACCAGGAAGATGGAGTATCCTATCCTCACCGCCGGGGTTCTGCGTCAAAAAGCCAAGCTTCTCTCAACCGCAGGGCGTCACCGAGAGGCTCGGTGTGTAGCACGACAAGCGATCGAATTACTTGGCAAGCTCAACGACGAATACCAGGTGGCTTTGCTTCGTTTGTTCGAGGCCCAACGATCGAGGGACCTTGGAGACTGGGAGGCATCCTGCAGAATACACCGTGAGCTCTGGCAAGGCTTTCAGGGGGCTGTGTCTACAAGCTCGTTTGCCGCTTACATCCTACATAGTTGGTCAGACCTCTACAGGCTGCAGGGCAAGTCACTTGTGGCAAAACGTATGCTTGCGAAGGCAAAGGCCCTTGCCGAGGCTCGCAAAGACGAAACCATCCTCTTATGGATCCAGATGAAGCTCTGCCGTATGGATATCTCCGCAGGAAACTATGATGAAGCTAAGAACTCTCTGGGGAGGTGCAACTTGCTCTTGAAGACAATAGGCGATGTATACGCGAGATTAAACGTCGGTTTGCTGGAGGTGGAGATTCTCCTTGGAGAGAACGAGAGTGCCCTTGCGTTGGAATCCGCATCCAAGTTAGTAAGAAAGATAGGAAAGCTTAGTTTCGATGACATACTTGGTGAGGCTTTTCGCCTCTTGGGGCGGGCTTTGATAGCCGCCGGGAAGTTCGAGGAGGGATTAACACGGCTTCACCAGAGTGCTGAACTCTTAAGGTCTCATGAGGAACTCTACGAGCAGGGGCTCAGCCTCTATACAATCGGGGAGGCGATGTTTGAGAAAAAAGGTTACTCAGAGGAGGCGATCTCGACGTGGGAGGAGGCTCAGATAATCTTTGAGCGTATCGGAGCGAGAAGGGAACTTGAACGTATCAAAGGCTTTCGCGCCAAGCATTTCGCAGACTGGCGGAGGCAATCCGGTCTTTCCTATAAGTATCTCGAGGGTCTCAGGCACGTAAGTGAACTGATCAACTACCGCCTTGGCGAAGAAAACTTCATGCTCGATCTTCTCGCTATAGTTCTGGAGCTAACCGAAGCAGAACGGGGGATGGTTTTTATGATGGATGAGGATGAGCTCTACTCGGTGGCCTCAAAACGAATGGACACACCAACCACGCACGATGCCCGACGTATCTCACGGACCGTTGTCCGACGCATTCAACAGGGACTGAAGCCCATCTACACACCTGACGCTACCAAGGATGAACGATTCAACCGTTCCAAGAGCATCATGTTGAGTGATATCCGCTCACTCATGTGTATTCCACTCAGAACGAGTGAGAAGTTGATAGGAACCATCTATCTGGACAGCCGCGAGATGGGTCTCTTTGACGCTGAGAAGACCCTCTACTTCGAGGCGCTTGGCAATCTCCTTGCGGCAACTATCGATAAATCGGCTGAGTTCGCAAGACTGAGGGAGGAGTTGGTGCTCGCTCGCAAAAGACAAACCTTGGAAAAGTCAGGGATCGTTATAGGCACCTCACCTGCCATAACCAAACTCTGCAGCCAACTTGAGCAGATAGCTCAATCCGATACCAACATCCTTCTTGAGGGAGAAACAGGTACAGGCAAGGGGGTGTTTGCCCGCATGGTGCATGAACAAAGCCTACGGCGTGAACGGGGGTTCTGCTCCATAAACTGCGGAGTCCTTCCGGAAGGGGTCTTTGAGTCCGAACTCTTCGGACACCGCAAAGGGTCCTACACCGGGGCGACCGAGGACCGTCTGGGTCTTCTGGAGGCGGCAGACGGCTCAACCGTCTTTTTTGACGAGATCACCAACACATCCCTCGCCATGCAAGCCAAGCTACTGGAGGTGATCGAAGAACGGATAATCCGCCGCCTTGGAGAATCGAATAAAAGACGTGTCAATCTCAGGTTCATCGTCGCAACCAACCGCGACCTCAAGGAGGAGGTTCGTGAAGGACGCTTCCGCGACGATCTCTACTTCCGTATAAGCACGTTTACACTTACACTCCCCCCTCTGCGCGAACGAAGGGAAGACATACCGGAGTTTATCAACTTCTTCCTTAAAAAGTCCTCGACTGAATTTAACAAGAACGTAACAGAGATAGCGGATGATGTAATGCAAGCTCTCATTAGCTACCCCTGGCCAGGCAACATCCGGGAGCTTGCAAATGTGATTGAACGCGCAATCCTGCTGGCCCGCGGCAGGGTTATTACACGCGACCTCCTGGATCAGCGATTCTTCCCGGTGGTGCCACATACCACCAAAACCCTGCGCGAGGCCCGCAAAATCGAGGAGAAGGAGATGATAAGATACACCCTGCTTGAGACCAGGGGCAACGTAACACGAACCGCAAAGCGTCTTGGCATCTCCCGTCAGCACCTCTCACGCTTACTGAAGGGCTACAACATCCCCCGTAAACCAGAATAAAACTGTCACAATATTGTGACAGTTTCCCTGCACATTCAAGTGGCGTTTTGGTTGACTATTAACAGTATAGGGATATACAGGTGTCATAAATATGTGACACTTTACATCCCCAAAACCTCCTCACTGTCAAGCATATATCTGTAAGCCACTTAAAATCAAAAGCTTATAGAATTGGCCCTTGATTTGCTTTGCCATTTCCTGCAATTGAGCAACCTGCAAAACAAAAGGAGGCTAATATGCAGAGAACATGGAAGAAACTTGTCGTGGTAGCACTCTTAATCCTAACGGTTATGGGACTGGTGGTTCCATTGGTCGCGGCTACAACACCCGCCCCCCTTGATCAGGGGACAGGTCAGCCCACATACGTGGCCGATTCGGTAGGGGGCCCTCCAGTTGGAGGAGGGGATCCTGAACCTCCAAATCCTGAACCGCTACCACCACCGCAGACTTAGGTAAGTTGTTGAAGCAAAAGGACATAGTATGTTGAAAGGAGGAGAAGATGGAACGAATCAACGATCAACAACGGCAGCTAAGAGAACTTACTCACTACCAAGAGAGCTTGCTTAGCAATGTGATCATTGAGTTTGGGTCAAACATGTTAGTGCTCAACCATCCAGACGTCAGGGGTCTTCACGTGAAAGGCGATCCAACAACCCAGGACGTGGTTGTAGAACTCTTCGTCCACCGTGTGAGTGGCTCTTTGAGGTTACTGGCCCAAGAAGAATACGGCGGGCATAGTATTTGCTTCTTCGAGCCCTCGGTGGGTGCGCGTATTCGAGCTTCTCTTTCCTGAAAACTCCATAATTGAAACATCGATGAGGCACGGCCCAGAACCGTGCCTCTTTTTATTTTAATTCACAAAAAATACACCAACGCAATATTATTGCGACTTAATCAGTGGTGAAAGAAACACACGACGAGCAAAGATCCTTAATCGAAACTCACGAGAAGCACCCCCCTGGACCTTCAGCCTCATCACTGCTGTTAGGAGAGCATCAGGGAAGTGGTCGTAAGCACCACACAAGGATACTTCGTCTCCTTGTCGGGACCCCGTGTCAGGATTGAGTTATACTAAAACGGCGTCTAGAGGTTGTATAAAGACGTGGCCCTCGGCTTACACCTATCCCCGCAAGCTTGAGTTTCATCATTGCGGCGATAAGCGCATCCGGGAAGTGGTCGTCTTTTTTCACGATATGCCCCTGAGCGTCCCGCCGCCAGGTGCGCAGCTGGCGGATAAGGGTAGTATGGCGCTCAGGGATGCGCATCCTACCTTTCTCAAACAAATAAGAAAGGATAGCCACCCCTTCCTCTTTGAAACTGACAAACGGCACCCCAAGTGTTTCTGAGGCGTCGGCGGACGCGCCGCCCGCTGGCGGACGGCCCCATACCGCGAAGCCTTCATCCCTGAGCCTTGCATTCTCGAATGGATGCGAGGAGTCGGCGTAGATTTCGCGAAGCCCGAAACGATCGCGCAGCTCCTTTAGACGCTGGACAATGGTGTCTATCCCGTGCCGGTGAAACGCCTCGGTGTGAAGCACGTGAACCGCATCGCCTTTGATCCCCAGCACCACCACCGCGGTCATCCCTGCAAACCCCCAGTCAATCCCCCCGTAACACCCGTAACACACCCCATCCCCGGCTGCGCTCTCCCAATCTATCAGGTCGGAATCACTGATAACGGCTCTATCAATAGCCTGAGGATCGATTACACATCCTGCAGAGGCAGGGCGCATCCCCATCACCTCCACCTCGAACGTCTCGCGGTTGGTATCCTGCCACTCGCCTATGATCTCATCTGCCTCTATCCAGCCATCCGATTCCTTGGCCTTGCCCTTACAGTAGCGGCTGCGGAACTCATTGACAGGACACGACTTACAGTCATAAGGGCAGGGTTTGGCGATGTCAAAACTGTCCCAACGGTAAAGTTCGTAGCCTTGGGAGGTATGATCTTCGACGAGTCTCGCGAAGCTGCCGACTAATCTGTGGTAGGTTGAGGAACGAAGGATCAGGGCTGGATCGGCAGTCCGGACGGTATATCGCGCTGCCCTGACTACATCCTCGTCGGCCTCGGCCTCCTCGTCGATTATTAAGAGCGCACCGCGCTTGCCCCGGCCCAGGTGCATACCCCGGATCGAGCGCGCCGAGGCGGTCTTTGCCACGATCCGGTTGCCGTCGATTCCCACGAGGTCACTTCGTCTCAGGCGATCGATTGATTCCTCGGTCTCCGGGAGCGCAAGCCACTCCGCGATGTATGAAAAGAGGGTGAGCGCCTGGGTTTCGGAACCTGCAACTATGCCCACGTCGAAATCCTTGAATAAAAAGAAGGCAGTAGCCAGAAGCGCAGCACCGAACGTCTTGCCTCCGCCTCGCGGCGCTAAGACCACGCCTTTGCGTGTCTTGAGTGAGTAAAGATCATCAAATAGTCTCTTGAATTCGGCAAAGAACCGGACCCCACGCTCGGTAAAGAAGAGCGCAGGGTCCGTGCGGTAACGCGCAAGGAGGGGTGCTGAGGCACGCAGGCGCTCGAGGAAGCTAGCGAGCAGGGTCCTATTGCGAACCATTGGATTTCAGCTCGGCCTCGAGCGCCGCGAGTATATCTTCCCTTTTGCGATCGAAATCAGCGCCCAGTACCCGGCGAAGGATCGTGAATAGCGGTTCAAGATTCTCTTCCAAACTCTTGCGCTGCGCTTCCTTCAGCTCAGAGGACAAAAGACTCTCCTCGGTCTTCAGAAGCCCGGGCAGGAGCCGAACCGCCTTCTCAAGCTTTCCCAGCTCGGGATCGTCCTTAGGCGCGAGGTGAACCATCCTTAGATACCTGCACTTGAGTTTCTCGAGATCGCTTATCGCCTTGCGGCGGAAACATCCCAGGTCATTCGTCGCTCTCTTCTTCAATGTCTTTCCTCTTTAGACACACTGCCCTCGACGAGATTGGCAAGTTCGCGCAGGGCAAGTTGCCGATAGATAAAATACAGCTCGTCTTCACGGGCGAGAAGCCTTTGCCGTCTTTGGCTAAGATCGCGTTCTCTCATCTTCCGCTCCAGCAGCCAGGCGCGCCACAGGGCAATCACCGCCGCAATCAACAACGCAAGCGGAATGCCAACCTCGCGCACCAGGCCCAGGACGCTCATCTCATTTCGCCTGCCCCAAGAAGCGCAGGATGTCTGAGATGTTATCGCCCAGTTCAGCCTTCTTTGACAGCGAATACTTTAAGATAGCGTCGTAGAACTTCCGGTCGTCGGACTGCACACTCTTCAGTTCATCAAGCGCCTTGCGCAGGTTCTCTCGCGCCTCTTCGAGCGCATCGAGCAGATCGCTGTTGATGCTGTCGCGGCTGCAGCGCTTGAGTGCCAGAGAGATCGCCTCGTAAGCCTTGGCAACGTGTTCAATGATCATTGTTGAACCTCCGGTTCATAATAACCTCTAGGTTATGTATTTCCTTCATTACCCTCTTCTGGGTCCCCGCGCGGTGAAAGTTTTCCCCACGACAGGGGTCCACATATCCCGTCAACCTTCAACCCATTCTCACGCTGGAAGTGAAGGAAAGCCTCCTGGGTACGCGAAAGCCAGTCCCCGTCGACAACCAACCGTGAATCCATACGATGGTTAAGAAGCTTCTGCATCCGGGCCACCCAGGGGTTGCGGATCCCGTATCTCAGGGTCGGACGCCAACCCGTAACACCCGTAACACACCTGCCTGAGGTATGAGGTTCCTCAGGCTGTCCACGTGTCTTCATCCAATTGCCTAGATCACGTGCACCCCACAACGTGAGACCGATGAGTTTGCCCGGATGTCGCTCGATCCGCTCTAGAAAGAAGCGGTAGGGTTCACCCTCGTATCCGCCACAGATTGCGATGCACCCTGCAGACCAGCGACCGATTTGCTTACCCGTCCCTCCGGCGTGCACATGGATGCCGAAACGGCCGGTCTGGACGCGTTCGGACATGTCCTGGACAAAATCCTTATCCCTATCGCGCCAGACACGGTCAAGGCCCGATGCCGAGACCAGGGCCGGGTGTCCGCGGTGCTTGCCGCGCTTGTAGAGGTGATGTCCCCAGACAAGGTTGGCCGCACCTCGCGGGTGAGGACGAATCTGGGTATAAAACCTTCCCGGCTCGGTGGTCGCCCGTAACACCCGCAACACCCGTAACACACCTTTATTATTTTCCGATTCATCGACTTCCTTCCAAAAAAGCACAACGCAATCGTTGTAGCGATCCGGGGTGTTGCGGTTGAGTTCGATTAGACCCTCCAGTTCTCCCAGAGGTTCTGCACCCTCAAGGCAGAGGATGTTTACCGCGTCCCTGCCGGTCTCCACCGGGCAATAGAGCGCCGAGCAGAACTCCGAGGCAAGTTCATAGGTCAGTTGAAGTTTAGTAATACGTACCTCCTTCCGTCTCCGGTCCTTCGGGTTCCCTGCGCAGCCACGCAGTGGATGCGTAGGGTGAAATCTCATGTTTAGATTATGAGGTAGTCGGTGAAGAGTGCAATAGAAACCTGAAGAATTTACACCCCACGCGTCTACTTCGTAGCCGTGCGGGGACCCCGATATAATTTGCCCCACTCCTCGCTACGCCGTCTGGCAACGTCGTGGGGCCCCCGGCGAGATGCGAAGCATCTCGTTGGGGTGAAACCGATTGACAAGCTCGATTTCTCGCCTAGAGTAAGGAGTGAGGTATAAAGGTACTGGCGCGTCACCATCTATGAAAACATGGATAGTGGCCTTACTCTTGATTCTGGGTGCGAGTCCATTGTCCGCTGTCTGGGAGATGAAGACGATGCGGCCGACGGTCGAGCCGCCCAGGGTGGAGATGCTTTTAGACTCCCTTCTTGCCAAGGGCGATCCTGAGCGCGGGTTGATTCGCTTTGTTGAGGACTCGTTGCACTCTCCTGAGGAACGCCTTCAGGCCGCCACCCTTTTGGCTGCGCTTCACAACCGCAGGGAGGAACCGGCCCGCGCGCTCCTGGCGCTCTTCTACATCTCACGTGAACTTGACACCACCTGGACTCCGGCGCAGGCGCTCATCGCTGCCGAGGCCTACTATCGTCTTGGGCATCGTGATTGGGCAAAGACCTGGCTTGATCACATCCCCTACACCCATCCCTTGACCGAGGTGGTTCAGGTGTTACGGGTCTACGGGATACTGGAGAACATGGCTGACCCTGACTCCCTGGTTGAGGTTCGTTCTCGCTTTGAGCGCGCGCTCGAACGCTACTATGACCCCATGGCTTTAATGCTATCCCTGCACGGCCTTGGGCTTTGTTATCTTGCCAAGGGAACGGCGGCCGCTTGCGATACCGCGGCCGCTTACCTGAGCTTCGCCATGGATGATACCGCCGCCGCCTATCTGAGCTTTGCACTGAAGGAGTATCGCGAGAGTGCAGGAAGGCTGCCGCTGGTTGAGCGTCTTACCCCCTACAGCCTCTACTGGACCGCTATAGCCGCCAGCCGTCGGGGTGACGGCTGGGCAGCGCTTGCCGCGTGGGAAGGGATCCTTTATGAGTATCCGGAAACGATCTTCTGGGAAGAAGGAGCCGTGCAATACGCCGCCTTGCAGTTGAAAAGAGGAAAAACGGACTCAGTAAGGTGGGCGACGAGCCTTTTGCTCGAAAGAACAACAGATCCGCACAGGGTACTTGAAGGAAGGCTTCTTGCGGCCTCTGTGTTTGCATACGAGGAGCACTACGACTCGGCAGCGGTGGCGTTTGCTTCGCTGTCACGTGCCCTTGCGATAGGCGACACCCTGAGAGTGCTTTCTCATGCCGGCATGACCGGCTCCCTTCTGCGCTACTCACGAGGTATCCCTGAACCCGACAGCATCCCTGTTTGTCTTGCCCGGCTTGAGCTCTCAGGCTACAACCCGTTGGCGATCGCGGAGATCAACTCAGAGATTGCCGAGCGCTTCCTGATTCAGCGCCGGATAGAGAAAGCGGATAGCTTCTTTGAGCGCGGCCTGCGGTACTACCCGAATCCGGTAATTGAGACGCGTGCCAGGCTGGCCCTTGCCTACATATCCCTTGCCAGGGGGAAGTACTCAAGCTCTATAACCCACTACGAGTGGGTGTTGGAGTTTGTTGATCGCTACGGGATCTCCTTTGAAGGCCTGGCCGACGTCCAGTTAAGCCTGGGACTTGCGTATCTTCAGCGCTCGCGATCCTCGTCCCAGAATCGCAATGACGATCTGCGGCGTGCGCGCTTAAGCTTCCGTGAGGCGCTTGCGCTTGATCCGGCTGGCGAGGCCGGCGACGCGGCCCGCAGACAACTGAAGGAAATAGATTAATACACCCCACGCGTCTGCTGCGCAGCCGCGCGGGGACCCCGAGATTAAATGCTCCTTTTGCCGAAGGGCAAAAGATCGCAACCAGAAAATGAAAAGACAGCCCAAAGGCTGGCTTACCTGTTTCTTTCTCCGATCCTTATCTCCGCAGGAGAAAGGGAGGATATAAGGAACGGGCCGCGGTTGCGACCCGCTATGTTAAAGGCGTCTTTGGTCAAACATCCCAAAACCAAAGGAGGTTTGGTGGCTCTAGCGTGTCGAACTATATAGTAGCATCTACCGTGCCAGGTGCTGCTTTAAGAATCATCCCACGTATTATCGAGACTTGTTCTAAATAAGCCCAATATCGGATTGATGCTTTGTGCAATCGGCTTGCACGAAAGGGAAACTTCTTGCCCGTGTGAAGCGTTATGCTCAGAGTATTAGATGGGTCCCCACGGCGTATCGAAGAAACGCCGTAGGTTCAAAAAAGGTGTTGACACACCCCGTTTGCGGACTAAGCTTGGCCTATGAATCGTGCTGGCGTGACGAAGGTTTTTGTCTTGAGCATCTTGTCGGTGATGGTCACCTCGGCATACCCTGTTGGTGGGTGGGGCGGCTTGGGTGTGGCCGGAATGATGGTTGACGTGGAAGGTCTGAACGACAACCTGACCACAATCAACCGGGAGATACTGGGTGGCTCTCAAACTGTTGAGTTGGAGAGCCCTTTCTATTTTATAGGCGGTCAGGGCGGTGGTGAGATAGGTCTTTTCTCGCTTGGTGCCTGGGGCGGCGGACTTTTTTCGCGCACAAGCTCGGATGCGCTCTCGGCATCCATTGGATATGCCATAGGATCCGCCGAGCTGGGGCTAGGCTTGAAACCGGCGGACTGGGTATGGATCAGACCGTGCCTTGACGCAGGCGGGGCGGTATTTGCGCTGGAACTTACCGAGATCGGAGGCGGCGAGGTGGGGGATGCCCTCGAAGAACCATACCGGTCCTCTTTAATAGGCTGGCAGGCCAACGCAGGCGCTGCACTTGCCATTCAGTTCAACCTGTCTCTGGGCAAAAGGAGTCTGGTTGGTTTGATGATCCAGACAGGCTACCTGTACCCTGTATACATCTCTTGGCGCGATCAGGACGGCTCAGAGATAGACCCCATCGAAGGGTTCGGTATGCACGGGGTCTATCTGAGAGCAGGGATAAACCTCGCTACCCGCAGCAGCCCGCAACGAGTGATGCCGAGATCAGGGATCGAGGATCCTTACCTGCAGCCCCAGCAAAACCTTACGAACTAAAAATCCGGTGATACAAAAACCATAAACGACAAATTACCACTCTTTCAAAGACCCAGATTACCTCTTGACAAACTTTTCACCATCAGTATCATATCCGTCCAAAACAAAGGAGAAGCCATGAGAAGAAAAATGACAAAGGACTTCAGTGGACGTTTTCTCGTTCGTATTCCGGTGTCACTGCACCGCACACTGGCAGAACAGGCGATTGCGGATCGCATCAGCCTGAATCAGTATGTTCTATTTCTGCTTGCTCGTGGGGCGAGCCTGCGCGAGTTCGAGCGTTTTCTCAAGAGCATGAAGGATACCACCGTTGAGGAGCTGGACGATCTTATCGAGTCGGATCGTTTGGCTGAGACCCCTCGTGCCAAGCTGCGTCTCATGGATCTGGTTATGAAGGATGCCAAGGTGGAGAAGCCTGCGGGCAAGCTGCACCTTGACGGCGACCTGTCTATTGACGTTGATGAGCAGCAGCTGCTGCTGGACGTTGACGGGAAGCAGGTAAGGGTAAAGACCAGCTATGTTGCCGTTATCAAGAGCAAAGAAACCAACGAGGAGATCCGATTCAGCGCGACATTCCACTCAATATATCAGGCCATGCGTCCACTTTCCAAGGAACTCGCAAAGACACTCGAGAAGGTTCGTCTTTCCGTCTACCCCAGCCGTGTCTTCCGTGAGCTTCTTGACAGGCTCATCACCAACCTTGATCTCAACGTCAGGATCGGGTAACCAGAGGAGAATTTAAAGAGCCGGGGCATTATACCCCCGGCTCTTTTTATCTCCGCCGAAGGAGCGCCGATTTTAACCTAACGCCCCTAGATTAATGTTAGAACGAGGGGTGCCGGGGCACTTAGTTTAGGTTTTCGGTTCCTCTCCGAGCTTTTCCGCCACCGAGCGTATCTTTCCCTGGAGGCGATTCACAGCACCCGCCCGGTCGTCCACTGCAATCACGATATACACGCGGTTCGAGTGCTTGCGCATAGCGTCGCGGCATTTCTTGATCACGCCGAACACCTCGTCCCATTCACCCTCGATCGAGGTGGACATAGGCCCAAGCTTGTAGGACAATCCTGAAGCGTCTACTATCCTTATCGACTCGGCCACGTAGCCGGAGAGACCCTCGCCCTTATCGGTCGGGAAGATGGTAAACTGTGCAAGCATCTTCCTCCTTTCATCGAAGGATATAGCCAGAAATTGAGAATGTCAAGCCAATCGACTTCTTTAACCACAGATTAGAACTCTCTGCGGTCGTTCTCCTTCGGATCGCAGATGAAGGCAGATTATTTAAGCGGCTTATATGGGGTGCAATGACCGCCGTCGGCTGTCAGCCGTCAGCTGTGAGCCGTCAGCCGTCAGCTGTGAGCCGTTAGCCGTAAGCTGTGAGCCGTAAAAAGGAGCACGAATTATAATGCCAAGGACGAAACCTGCGGAGTGCAAATAAGCCGGCAGGTCTCCGGTCTATGGAGCACATCTCGCTTTAAGGAACGAACCTCTTCAGACCGCATTATCTCGACATAGCTTTTCTCTAAAAGATTGCCCACCGGTTTGCGCGAAGGACAGATTTTCATCATACTCCTTGGATCTATGTATCGGTAGTACCAGGGATAAACGCAATTAGCAACCATTGAACCCTTGTCTCGCAACCCCTTACCGGTAAATTCCCCATGCCCTAGGAGCTTTATTCCGTAGGTCTCACTTCTCCTCTTCCCTTCCTCAAGCAACCCGGCAACCTGCCTTTCCTCTTCAGGATCAAGCTGATTCTCTATAGACCACCTTGTATTATCAAAAGGGGTAAGCGGTCTGAACTGCACCGACCCCACATCATACTCATTTGCCAGATCTACGAAATCTAATACTTCGCGCCAGTTAGGTTTACTGATGGTGTAGTTTAGACGCACCTCAGGCAGTTTGCTTCCCACGGCCTTTTTACTATCCCTTATGAGAGCCAGGTTCTCAAGCAACCGGGCGAAGCTTGCGCCGCTACTTATAGCTTCAAACGTCTCGGCGCGGGCAGCGTTCGCGGAGATAGCCACCTGTGATATCCGATGTTCGATACAGGTCGCTACGATCTCCTCGTCTATAAGCATACCGTTGGTGGCAAAAGAGATGAAAGGCACCTTGTAGGAGGCCGCTACCTTGACGTATCCTACGAATCCTTGGGTCATAAAGGCCTCGCCGGCGCAGGAAAGATAAAGCACATGGGCATACGGGAAAACCTCACGAGCCACCCTCTTGAAATCATCAAGCTTCATGATCCAGGGTTTAAAGCCCTTACTTCTGCGCGCAGTCGCCTCCGGACACATTCGACAGTCCAGGTTGCAGAGATTGTTGGTATCCATCCGGACAAGAAGGTTGTGGATGCCAAAGAGCTCAGCTGTTTTAAGTGCTGCAATACGCAGACCTCTGGATCCGAGGGCACTGTAGATTTTTTGTAAGGAGACTTCCTTCATCGTTTACCTCCTTGAGTATCTTCTTCCTCTACCTATACCTAATCTACTCCCAAATAATAATGCCTATTGTAAATTTGTCAAGAGTGATAACCTATATTTTTTCTGGCGGGTTTTTTTATCCTACAAAAGAAACCTGTAATATGGAACAATTTCTTCTACCCCGTAGGGTGCTCTCGTCCGTTCGTAATGTGAGGCTGGTTGGTACTCAACAAAGATCAATAAAGAAGCCGCTCTTTCGAGCGGCCCTTCAATTCGCTTCTGCGATCTTTTACCCCTCCGGGGCACAGGTCTGCGAAGCAGAATAAGGAGCATTAGATATTGTGGAACGGACTCTCAAGTCCGTCATAAAATAAAGCGGGAAGTAGAAACCACAGATTAGAACTCTCTGCGGTCGTTCTCCTTCGGATCGCAGATGGATGCAGATTATTTAAGCGGCTTATATGGAGTGCAATGACCGCCGTCAGCTGTCAGCTGTGAGCCGTCAGCCGTCAGCTGTGAGCTGTGAGCTGTCAGCTGTGAGCCGTCAGCCGTCAGCTGTGAGCCGTCAAAAGGAGCAGAATTTTGTTGACAAATCGTCATCAAAACAGTAGACTCTACGCTTATGCAGAAAAGCCAGCCGAGAAGGAAGGGGCTGCGCGCCTTTAAGACACTGCTACCCTATCTACAGCCGCATGTGCTCAAGATCATGGTAGGCTCGGTTGTCCTTATAGTGATTGATTATTTGCAGATCATCCTGCCCAGGCTGATTCGTGCGGCTATAGATCTTATTGTTGCCACGGGTGACGCGGTTGGGGAGGCCATGCAGGCGCTTTTGCCCAAATCCATCTACCAGGCTGTGTCTTCAACCATAGCATCGATCGTTAGAGACAGTGGAACCATAAGGTTGATCCTTTTCATTGCCGTGGCGGCGCTCATTGCAGGTCTTTTGATCTCTGTGGGGCGTTTCTTCTGGCGGCGCTGGCTCTCAGGAACGGCTATCCGGGTGACAGCCGATCTGCGCGAGGGGCTCCTACGCCATCTGCAGACACTTTCCTATTCGTTCTATGATACCCGCCAGGTGGGCGACCTGATGGCCCATGCCACCAACGACCTGAACGCGGTCATGCGGTCTATGATGCCGGGCTTTGTTATTGTCGTTGACATCTTCTTCATGGGGGTGCTTTCCATCATCTACATGGCCACCCTGCGCTGGCCGCTTACAGGTTTGCTTACCCTGTATTCCGTGATCCCGTTGATAGTGATGTCCTTCATCATCGGCTGGTTCGGGAGGCTCCTTCACGCGCGCTTCAAAGCGGTACGGGACGCCTTTTCTTCCATGACGGCAAGGGTTACTGAAAACCTTACCGGCATCCGGGTTGTCAAGGCCTACGTGCAGGAGGCCGGCGAAACCGAAAGCTTCCGCAATACGAGCAGCGACTACGTCAAAAAGAACATCTCCCTTATCAAGATATGGGGTCTTTTCTTCCCCTTAATCATGTTCCTTTCCAACCTCTCGCTCGTCCTGATCCTTCTTTTGGGCGGCCGGCTGGTCATCCTTACCCGGTTGACCGTGGGCGACTTCGTTGCCTTCCAGGCATACCTCGGGATGCTTATCTGGCCGATGATCGCCATGGGATGGGTAATTAACCTCCTGCAGAGCGGCGCGGCCTCGATGGGGCGAATCAATACCCTGCTCGATACCCGGCCGGAGATCGCCGATACCCCTGCCACACTGCCACTCAAGGAGATCCTGGGCCATGTCCGTTTCAAGAACCTGACCTTCCAGTACCCTGGAGCCGATCACCCGGCACTTACGGGCATAAGCTTTGACCTGGCTCCAGGCAAGGTGCTCGGGATAATCGGGACCGTAGGCTCGGGCAAGTCAACCCTTGTCTCGCTGATCCCCAGGCTGTATGAAGCGCCCAAAGGAACCCTCACCGTTGACGGGCATTCAATAGATCAACTCCCACTGGAGGTCCTGAGGCGTGCGATAGGCATGGTGCCTCAGGACACCTTCCTCTTCTCCCAGACGGTTACGGAGAACATTGCTTTCGGCGTGGAACGTGAGGTTGAGCAGAAGGAGGTCGAGGTTGCGGCCAAGATAGCAGGGATACACAAAGAGATTCTCGAGTTCCCCAAAGGCTACGATACCGTCCTGGGGGAGAGAGGGGTAACCGTCTCAGGCGGTCAGAAACAGCGCCTTACGATCGCACGAGCCGTCCTTACAGAACCAAAGGTACTTATACTTGACGACGCACTCTCGGCGGTAGACGCTGATAAGGAGATAGAGATCCTCACCGCGCTCAAAGAGATAATGAGTTCTCGTGCGGTGATCATCATCTCGTCAAGACCGCGCAGCCTGGCGTTCGCGGACGAGATACTGGTGCTGGACGAGGGCAGGATCGCGGAGCGAGGAACGCACTCCGAGCTATTAGCCAAAGACGGCCTTTATGCGCTTTTCGCAAGACTCCAGGGGATAACGTAATGATCACGGTTGAAGAGGAAAAACTCGGCAAGATATACGATTCAAGGATCATCAAGCGGTTGATGAGTTATCTACAGCGCGACAGGTGGATGCTTGTTGTGGCCGGCTCGCTGGGTATTGTGCTAATGGCCGGACAGATCGCGCTGCCCGTTATTATCCAGCGTGCCATCGACCGCCACATAAGGGCAAGCGCAAGGCTTCTTTATCTTTCGCCCCAGCAGGCCGAAAAACACGCAAAGTTTGTCTATCCAATAGAAGACAGCCTCTATGCCGTGCCCCAGGAGCGCCTTTCTAAGATCGAACCGCGCAACTTTGCCGATAGCCTGAACTACTACCTCATGGACCGAAAAAAAGCGGAGCAGAAGGGGATTGAGGGCTACCGGCCAGCCGGGAAGGAGAAATTACTCGTTCCGTACGAAGACCTCTCGAAATTCGAAAGCAATGTTCTTGCTTTCCTGAGAAGCGATGATTGGCAAGGGGTCATACGGCTGGGGATCTTCTTTATTGGGATTGTTCTTATCCGTCTTATCGCAAGCTTCGCCCAGATATTCCTGACAACCGTAGCCGGGCAGCGCTCGATGCACAGGCTGCGAACCGGGATCTTTGCCCATCTGCAGAGGTTGCCGGTCCGCTTCTTCGACCGCAACCCGGTGGGCAGGCTTGTTACTCGTGCCACAAACGACGTTGAGGCCTTAAACGAGTTCTTCTCAGAGGTCATAACAAGCTTCTTCTACGACGCCTTCCTGCTTCTTGGACTTGTGGTATATCTACCTATTTATAACTGGCGTCTGGCGCTGGTGACCTTTGCCATACTCCCGCCTATGCTTGCGGCCACAATAATCTTCCGGCGCACGATCCGGGACGCGTTCCGCAAGGTCAGGGTTCGCCTTGCACGCATCAACGCCTTCCTCGCAGAGAACCTTTCCGGAATAAAGGTGGTTCAGATGTTCCATCAGGAGCGTAAACGACTAAAAGAGTTCACAACGATCAACGAGAGCCACTTTCAGGCACGATTCTCTCAGATGATGATCTTTGCGGTCTTCAGGCCGCTCGTTGACCTCCTGGCCGTGGTGGCGATAGCCGCAATCATCTGGTTTGGAGCAGGTTGGATACTGGCCGGCCCCGTAACTATCGGTCTTTTGACCGCCTTCATCTCCTTTGCCGAACGCTTCTTCGAGCCGATACGCGATCTTACCGAGAAGTTCAACCTCATGCAGCAGGCCATGGCCTCAGGCGAGCGCGTCTTCATGCTCCTGGACGAGAAGCAGGAAATCTATAAAGGGAAGGTAAAGCCCGCAAGCGTCAAGGGAGAGATCGAGTTCAGAGACGTATGGTTCGCATACAACGACGAAGACTGGGTCTTAAAGGACATAAACTTCAAGCTCAAACCCGGTGAACGCGTGGCGTTCGTGGGTGCCACAGGTGCGGGCAAGACATCGGTTATCAACACATTGTGCCGCTTCTACGAGATCCAGAAAGGGAAGATACTGGTGGATGGAGCAGACATAAAGGATATAGACAAGCAGAAGCTGCGTTCAGAGATCGGGATAGTGATGCAGGATGTTTTCCTCTTTATCGGGGATATAAAAACAAACATAAGGCTGCGCAGCGAGATACCTCAGCAGAAGGTCCAGGAGGCCGCCAGGGTTGCCAACGCAGCAGGGTTTATCGAGAAGCTACCCAAGGGCTACGATGCAGAGGTCGCGGAGCGCGGGGTGAACCTCTCCGTTGGCGAGCGTCAGCTCATTGCCTTCGCGCGCGCCATTGCCTTCGATCCTGCTATCCTTGTCTTAGACGAGGCTACATCATCCGTAGATACCAAGACCGAGGCTATAATCCAGGATGCGATCCACAAACTGCTTGAGGGCCGCACCGCATTGATCATCGCGCACCGGCTCTCAACGGTAAGGGATGCAGACCGCATCATCGTCCTCGACCACGGGCGCATCGTGGAGGAGGGTGATCACGAGGCGCTCATGGCCCGCAAAGGCACCTACTACGGCCTGTACAAGCTCCAGTTCGAGCACAAAATTTAGCACCCCAACGAGAAATCGAAGATTTCTCGTTGGGGACCCCTCTGCGAATGAAAAAGGGAAAATTCATTATTGACTTTGGATTAAGTAACGGTATTATTCACAGATGAAAGAAAGCTGGCAGGAGACGTTTGCAAACCTGTTGCCGCAGGTCCAGCGCCCGATAAGGTATACCGATTCCGAGCTCTACGCGGTCAAGCACCGCGAGGATGCAAGGGTAAAAATAGCCCTCGTATTCCCTGACACCTACGGGATCGGGATGTCTGGCTACGGGCTGCGGGTTCTGTATCACATCATCAACCATATCCCAGGTGCGTGGGCCGAACGCGCGTTCATGCCCTGGGTGGATATGCTTGAGCTGATGAGAGCGTCGGCTATCCCCCTCGCCAGCCTTGAGACCCGCACCCCGCTTTCCTGCTTCGACATGGTGGGCATAACCCTACAAAGTGAGCTGGGTTATACGAACGCGTTGGCGGTGCTTGAGCTTTCAGGAATACCGATGCGGTCGAAAGACCGTAAGGAGAGCGCCCCATTGGTTGTCGCAGGCGGGCCTTGCACGGTCAACCCGTTGCCTGTCTCAGTGTTCTTCGATGCCTTCTGCATAGGGGATGGAGAGGATGCGATAAAGGAGATGACCTCGGTGCTGCTTAAAACCCCGGATCGCAAGGAGAGGCTCGCGGGCTTCGCCGAGATCGAAGGAGTGTGGGTGCCAAGTATCCACGGCCGCTCGAAGCGGATAAAAAGACGTATCGTATCAGGGCTCCGAATAGAGGATACGCCTTTAGAGCAGATAGTACCCACAGGGGACGTGGAGCATGACAGACTGATTGTTGAGATAGGCCGCGGATGTCTGCGCGGCTGCCGGTTCTGTCAGGCCGGTTTCTGCAATCGCCCCGCAAGACACCGCTCGATGGATGATATTCTCCATCTGGCAGAGAAAGGGCTTGCCGCCACCGGCTGGGAGGAGCTATCCCTTCTCTCGTTCGCCGTATCAGACTACCCCAGGCTTGATGAACTTCTTGCAAAGCTCAACTCAAAGCTGAAACCCACCCGAACGGCTATCTCGCTTCCCAGCTTCAGGGGCGAGGCTTTCAACGAACAAATCGGTCAAAGGCTTGCCGAGATAAAGAGACCAGGCCTTACCTTCGCGCCTGAAACCGCCTCTCCCAGGCTTAAGCGGGTCATAAACAAGAACGTCTCCAATGCCAGCATCATAGAGACGGTCCAGACCGCAGCCAGACTCGGTTGGCGCCGGGTCAAACTCTACTTCATGGTCGGTCTGCCCGGCGAGACACCAGAGGACGTGGATATGAACATAGAGTTCATAAGGGAGATTGCACGATCTGTAAAGGGTCTGGTCGTCAACGTACACACCTCAGCGTTCGTTCCCAAACCCCACACACCGTTCCAGTGGGCGGGGTTCGATCAACTTCCACTTCTTACCGAGAAGCTTGGCCGCCTGCGGGAGGAGGCACGGATGCGCCGCGTAAAGATCAAATGGGCGCACCCTGAAGCAAGCTTCATAGAGGCGGTGCTTGCACGTGGGGACGAACGACTGGCAGATGTACTGGAAGGAGTCCTCCAGCGGGGAGGTTACTTCCAGGAATGGAGCGAGCATTTCAAAGCCCAAAGATGGGAGCAAAGCTTCACCGAGCACGGGGTGGATCCCTGTTATTACGCAGGCCCGCGGGATATAAAAGATAATCTTGCGTGGGAGTTTATCGATACCGGTGTCCGCAAGGAGCTGCTGGCCTCAGAATACAGGAATGCCCTGGCGGCCCAGCCGCTGCAAGATTGCGTAAGCGGTCCATGTTATAACTGCGGCATCGGCTGTGAATCCGCCCCCTCTGAGGCAAACGTTGGTTCTCCCAAACCCTCGGATGCCATTGAAAAACATGACACTGAACCTTCACGACTCACCATCAATACCCGTAACACCCGTGTCCATACCCGTGATAAAACTGAACTTAGCTACCGCCTCAAGTTCACAGTCGGCGAAGCCCTCCGGTACGCAAGTCACCTCAACCTGGTGCGGGTGATCTACCGCCTGCTTCGGCGTTCGGGATTGCCCATTGAGTATACAGAAGGCTTCTCACCCCATCCGCGCGTGCGTTTCAGCTTTCCAAAACCCGTAGGGGTAACCAGCAGAGGCGAGTACGTCGACGTCAACCTGGTTGCCCCGCCCCAAGGGAATCTCGACGAACTTCTTGCACCTCATATGCCTGAAGGATTGGCTCTCGCTGGATACCGTCTGCTTCCTGCGGCAACACCTGCTATCACCAAGGCTGCAGAGATACTGCACTACGAGGTCTTCCCTTCGCCTGAGATGGGGCCAAACGAACTGGCTAGACGCACGCGGGCAGATGAGAATATACTTAACGCCAACTCCGCAGATGGACACCTGACTCTCTTACTTGCCAACGCGCAGCGGGCAAAATTGTGGAATGTGCTCGCCTGTCTTTACAACATAACACCTAACCAAGCGCGTGCCCTCTCTGTCGAACGCATCGACGCCTACATACGCAGAGGCACGCGTCTTTTTACACCACTTGAGGAGAGTTATCAATGGAGAAAAGGATACTTATCAACGTAGGGCGCTTCGAGATCCGCACAGCGGTGCTCGAGGACGGAAAGCTTGTTGAGTTCTACTCGGAGCGGCCTGAACGCAAAAACCTGGTAGGGCGTATCTATAAAGGAAGGGTGGAGAACGTGGTTCCAGGTCTGGCTGGCGCGTTCATCAACATAGGGCTTTCAAAGAACGGTTTCCTGCCACTTGCCGACATCCCGGACAAAACTCTCTCACAGATGTATGACTCGGAGGTAGAGGAAGAGGAGGCGGATAAGCTAAAGGAGGGACGCAGGCTCGACCTGAAGCCCAATCAGGAGATACTGGTCCAGGTGGTCAAGGAACCCCTGGGGAAAAAGGGTGCGCGGCTTTCATCATACATCTTTCTGCCTGGGCGCTACCTTGTGCTTACCCCATCAATCAACCATATCGGGGTCTCAAGACGAATAAGGGATAGAAGCGAGCGCTCCCGCCTGCGCTCTGTGGCCTCAAAGTTCAAGAAAGACAAGATGGGGCTCATTGTCCGCACCGCGACCGAGAAAGTTCCAGAGCCGGACATAAAGCTTGACTTCGAGAACCTCTCGGAGATGTGGAAATCTATCTCCAAGCTGACGTCTCAAGAGAGAGCCCCGGCATTGGTCTATGAGGAGCCTTTGGTCTCACTTAAACTCATAAGGGATCAGTTCACCCGTGGGGTCTCAAACGTCATGGTCGATTCACGCGTCGAGTACGAAAACATCCTGCGTTACCTGCGAAGAAACGCTCCAAAGCTGCGCTCCCGTGTGAGACTTTACGATGGGAAGGAACCTGTCTTCGAACACTACGGTGTAGAAGACGAATTGAGGAGTGTATTCGAGCGTAAGATCTGGCTAAAAAGCGGTGGATTTATCACCATAGATCACACCGAAGCCATGGTGGCCATAGACGTCAACACCGGTCGCTTCTCAGCAGAGGAGCAACAAGAGAAGCTAATCTTCAAGACCAACGTTGAGGCCGCCCGCGAAATCGCCTATCAGATACGCCTGCGCGACCTATCCGGACTTCTCGTTATCGACTTCATCGACATGCGCTCGAAGGAGAACATGTCCACGGTCCTTAAGGAACTTAAGCGTCATCTGCGTGAGGACAGGGCGCACACCGATTTCAGCTCCTTCAGCCGGTTCGGACTTATTGAGATAACGAGGGAGCGCAAACGCCCGGGTCTCTTTGTTCACCTGACCGAGGAGTGCTCGGTGTGCCACGGCCTGGGAAGGATACCATCGAAAGACTACATGCTCTCCGAGATCGAAAGGGTACTGCAGCAGCGTGCTGATCTTCTCGCCGGACACACGGTACTGATCAAGGCCGAGCCACACATCGCGGACTTCCTGTCGGTGCAGCGATTCGAGGAACTGGCGGAGTGGGCGCGAACCTACAATGTAGCCCTAGAGGTCACGGCAGATATCTATGCGCTACCAGGGGAGTACTGGGTAATACTTGTCGATACAAACGACGTGCTCTACAAACGGAAGGCAAACCGTGTGGCAGGGAGCGCCTAAACCGAAGCCAGACTCCATTCTCAGGGGCAAATCGGCCATCGAAAAGGGGAAGGATTTATGGTTGATCCCAGGGCTATGGGCGGCAGGGGTTCTAACTTTTCTGCCCCTGCTTTGGAACCGATTTATAGCAGACGACTTCACCGCGCTGTCAATCGCGAGGTTCTATAGATCCAAGCCCTTCTTCCAAACCATCCTTTACGGAGGCAACGACTTCTTCCGCCCCTTAAACATGGCGCTGATCATGGCAAGGGGCGCTTTATTCGGTGACACGCCACTTCCCTACGTGATCGCCAACATCCTGCTGCATCTTGTAAATACCACGTTGGTCTTTCTTATCGCTCGCAGGATCTTCAAGAAAGCGCTTGCGGCCGCAGCAGCAGGACTCCTTTTCCTTGCGGCCTTCAGCCACTACGAAGGCATAATCTGGATCTCATCCTCGGTTACGCTGTTCGTGACCCTCTTCGTGCTTGCCTCGATCTACGGCCACATACGATTCCGGGAAAGGGGTAAATCCGGGTGGCTGATACTGGCGATAGGAGGCTTCATAGCAGCCTTCCTGACCAAGGAGACCGCCGTCTGTCTCCCATTCCTGCTACTTGCATACGACCTGATCATGGTACAGCGAAAGGACCGCGGTAAAGGATTCTTCTATCACTACGTGGTCTACGGTGTTCTCTTTGCGGTCTACATAGCGGTTCAGACCGGCTGGGCGATGCGATTCATGGGCAGCGGCTCGGTCTACCGCCCTGGCTGGCACGTACTCTCAAATATCGCCGACTACTGGGTTTGGCTCTGGATGCCCAACCCGCGCCATCCCTACGTGGCTGAGGTGTTCTCGATATTACCCGGGGGAGTGCTGGTGATCTACTGGATCATCGCCGGTGCGGTGGCGCTGACGCTTCCTTTGATCGTGGTCCTGGCGAGCTTAAAGAAACTGTCCAGGTCGCTGCTTTGGAGCTTCATTGTGACCGTCCTATCCCTTCTGGTATTCCTCCCCTTTGCCATAAAGATTTCAGCCCGCTACGCCTACCTGCCGTCGGTATTCATCGCGCTCTTTGCCGGAGGTCTGTTCAGCAGGGTCTACTTCTATCTGAAGGAGAAGGGGAGGAGGGCCTGGCAAGGGATACTGGTTGCGATCGGCTCAATCTACCTCCTCGGAAACGTTGCAGGGCTCCTTTTGATCCAGCGCGAGTTCGTCAGGGTGAGTACGACCACGGAACAGCTGGCATTACAAGTCGGCGAACTGGTTGAACTTACCGATGAGGACGTTATCTTTATCGAGGGCCTGCCCTCCCACATTCACCTGCGCGAGGCGATCCAGTGGTTTCACAACCCCACGGTTCACGTGCATGCCAACAACGACGCCTACCGCAGCTCACCCAAAACCCTGGAGGCGACCAGATGGTTCTATCGGTACAGTGAGGCAAATCTTTATCACCTGAGGTTCGAGAACGACAACCTCTTGCTTTTATCCCGTGAGTCCCTTTAGATGATGCGGGCTGACCTGAAGGTCAGCCCCTACGAACTCGTCACCCTCATCGCCCGGAAGATGGGAAGGTAATTCACCCCGGAATAGGAATCTGCAGATGACGCAGATTTCACAGATTAAAAGACTCCTCGATAAGAAGGGAAACAATCAGCTCTCCCTCCCTGGTGTAAGGGGTAACGCTCCGGTGAAGTGTTCTGGGGAGAGAGAAGAATTCCCCTCCCCTGGTGGGAGGGGGCGGGGAAGTCCCCCTTACCAAGGGGGATTAAATCCCTCCGCCCGCTCTCGAAGAGCGGACACCTCCCTTATCAAGGGAGGCAACGACGCAGTCGTTGCACTCCAGAGTTATTCTCTCGGATTATTTCCCCCTCCCCTGGTGGACAGCGTGTCCCTGTCGGGTGCTCTAGTCCGTTCAATAATATCGGCACAGGCTGGAGAGCCTGTGCTACATACCTTCAATATCTCCCCCTTGATGGGGGAGAATAAAAGAGGGGGTGAAGCTATCTTGTGGTGTCGACTACGTAGACCGAATCTATCCGGTAGATGCTACTTATCTGATTCTATCACCCTCCCCCTACCCCCTCCCGTCAAGGGAGGGGTAACTCGGGGTTAACCTCTTGAACCTCACCATTGATGTGGCAATGTGCCCCTTGGGATACTGCGTATCCCATAGGGTAGAGGATAAAGGTGGAAGTGATTCACCCTCCCCTTAATCCCCTCCCGTCGAGGGAGGGGTAACTCGGGGTGCACCTCCAGAATCTCCCCCTTGACGGGGGAGGTTTACCTATATTCCCCCTCCCTGGTGGACAGCGTGTCCCTGTCGGGTGCTCTAGTCCGTTCAATAATATCGACACAGGCTACATACCTTCAATATCTCCCCCTTGACGGGGGAGGTTTACCTATATTCCCCCTCCCTGGTGGACAGCGTGCCCCTTGGGGTGCCAATTTTACTGCACCCCATAGGGTAGGGGGTCGGCACGAAGTGCCGGGGGGAGTGGTAATTATCCGCAGCTTCCCAGCTAAAAAAAACCTCCCCCTTGATGGGGGAGGGTAGGGTGGGGGTTGAATGCTCCTTTTGTGCTACGCACAAAAGATCGCAGGTAATGAAAGCTGTGCAGGTTTTCTAGCCTGTAGCAAATACTTATGTGATCCCTGAACGGATGTGAAGCAGTCGTTTGGGGTGTTTCACCCTCCCCCTACCCCCTTACCGTCAAGGTAGTGGAGTAGTAGAACGGGTCATTGCGAGGAGCGCAGCGACGAAGCAATCTAATTAGCAGGGGCACGCTGTCCCGTCGAGGGAGGGGTAAGTTTGGAGGCTATGAAGTGCGGCAACCAAACCTTCTTATGGAAGGTAGTTGTCGCTGCAACGACGCGGTCATTGCACTCCAGAGTTATTCTCTCGGATTATTTCCCCCTCCCTGGTGGACAGTGTGCCCCTTGGGGTGCCAATTTTACTGCACCCCATAGGGTAGGTGGTCGGCACGAAGTGCCGGGGGGAGGGGTAATTATCCGCAGCTTCCCAGCTAAAAAAAACCTCCCCCTTGATGGGGGAGGGTAGGGTGGGGGTGGTTCGTTGTGCTTCACCCTCCCCTTTATCCCCTCCCGTCGAGGGAGGGGTAAGTTTGGAGGCTATGGAGTGCGGCAACCAAACCTTCTTATGGAAGGTAGTTGTCGCTGCAACGACGCGGTCATTGCACTCCATATTCAAAATGGCGGGTTAGAGAACCCGCCCTCCATTAACCCCCTATTCATTCCCTCACCCCTACCCTCTCCCGCTGGGACGTGTGCCCCGTAGGGGTAGAGGGATTAAGGCGGATTTGTTATGGGGTATTAACGGGGTCCCCAAAAAAATGCGAAGCAGTCTTTTGGGGTGAAAGGTCGCCTGCACGTCCGCCCCATCATTTTAAAATTTGCTCCGAAGGATGACGCTTGCGGAATAATTTGATATTTGCAATTGCGACGGAGTCGCGTCCCTGTCCATCTTTTGGGTACCTTTTGACCAGTTTTTGACCAGTTTTTTTGTGACGAGTGCGATGTAATCCTGACCGGGTTTCTTGACAACCAACGCGCGCGGCGTAAGATTAACAGATGATTCATCCCCTAAACTTTTCAAGGAGGCAAGGTGCGTGAATTTGACGTAAGTGACGTAATTGAACCGGTTAAGGAATTGTGCATCGAGGCTAACACCGTCCTTCCCGATGACGTTAAAAAGGCGTTACTGGAAGCTAAGGGGAAGGAAGAATCACCGGTCGGCTCCGAGACACTCTCCCAGATCGAGGAGAATATTAAAATCTCCGCCTCCGAGAAACTACCGCTTTGTCAGGATACCGGCTTCGCAGTGCTCTTCGTGGAGGTTGGTCAGGACGTTCATCTTGCAGGCGGCAGTTTGCGTGAAGCTCTAAACGAGGGTGTGCGCCAGGGCTATAAGGAAGGCTATCTTAGGAAATCGATAGTAGCGGACCCGGCAGGGGGACGCATCAACACCAACGACAACACCCCGGCGATCATCCACTGGGATTTGGTGCCGGGCGATAAAATAAAGATTACCATCGCGCCCAAGGGCGGCGGCTCGGAGAACATGAGCACTATCAAGATGATGAAGCCTGCTGACGGGCTTTCAGGCATCAAAGACTTTGTAGTGGATTGGGTTCAAAAAGCCGGCGGCAACCCCTGTCCGCCGGTGGTGGTTGGTGTAGGCATCGGCGGCACGTTCGAGCATGTGGCGTTTCTGGCCAAGAAGGCGCTACTGCGTGACATAGGCTCGCATCATCCCGATCAAAAATACGCAGAGGCGGAGGCTGAGATCTTGAAGCGCGTCAACGCCACCGGTGTGGGCCCTATGGGACTTGGCGGCAAGGTGACCGCGTTGGCGGTTCACATAGAGACCTATCCCTGCCACATCGCCTCAATGCCTGTGGCTGTGAACGTAAACTGTCACGCTGCAAGACATCAGTCTGTGATTCTTTAAAAACAGAGGAGGAGTGTCCGGGATGAGGGCAGTTGCTGAGCTCCTTTAAGGGTGTTAGTTAAGGAGGAAAAGATGAAGATTCTCGTTTTGAACTGCGGTTCCTCATCCGTGAAGTACATGATATACCGCTGGAAGATAAGGCGGCCATTAGCATCCGGCATAGTTGAGCGCGTGGGGATTGATGGTTCGTTTATCAAGCACCAGGTTCCTGGACGCCAAATCTACCAGAGATCAAAAAAATGCCCCACCCACAAGGAGGCCACCGCTCTTATCATAGAGACACTCACCAGCCCCAAGGTGGGCGTAATCAAGGAGATCTCGGAGATCGAGGCCTGCGGCCACAGGGTGGTACACGGGGGAGAACTCTTCGCGTCTTCGGTCCGCATCACTCCCGAGGTGCTTTCCACCTTCCGTGAGCTGGCCGACCTTGCCCCGCTGCATAACCCACCCAACATCTTGGGCATAGAAGCGGCTATGGAGTATCTGCCCGACATACCTCACGTAGCGGTCATGGACACGAGCTTCCACCAGACCATGCCGCCGGAAGCCTACATCTACGCCGTTCCCTACGATTGGTACCGGGACTACAGGGTGCGCCGCTACGGCTTCCACGGAACATCTCACCTTTACGTTGCAAAACGCGCCGCGGTGATGCTTTCTAAAAAACCGGAGGAGGTCAACCTAATCACCTGCCACATCGGCAACGGGGTAAGCTTTACAGCGATAAAAAGGGGCAAGAGCTTTGATCACTCCATGGGCTTTACCCCTCTTGAGGGTCTGGTGATGGGCACCCGCTCCGGTGACCTCGATCCGGCAATAATCGGCTACATCGCCGAGAAGGAAGGCTTAACCGCCCAGCAGGTGATCAATATTTTAAACAAGAAGAGCGGTATTTTGGGTATAACCGACCGCTACGTTGACCGCCGCGACGTGCACAAGGCGATGGAGGAAGGCGATAAGCAGGCCGAGCTTGCCTTTAAGATCGAGTGCTACCGCGCCAAGAAGTATCTCGGTGCCTACCTTGCCGTGCTAGGGCATACCGACGCCATAGTGTTCACCGCAGGCGTTGGTGAAAAAGGCTGGGAAATGCGTGAGGAGATATGTAAGGGGATGGAGGAGCTGGGCGTAAAGATCGATCCCGAGCGCAACCGCGAGGCCGTAAGCCGCAACCACGAGTTCGTGATCTCGGCAGATGACTCGCCGGTCAAGATCTTCGTTATCCCTACCGACGAGGAGTTGGTATTCGTTGAGGACGTGGTGGGCATCCTTGGGGGCCGCTACGGCAAAGAGGATTTCCGCTACTCGTTCGAGGAGCCCGGCTACCGCAGCGAGCTACGCGACGAAGCCTACGAACAGGAGAAGAAGAACAAGAAGAAATAGCAAATACTACATTCAACATTGAAGTGCAACATTAAGGTTAGCGACTTCGAGGGGTGTTCTAAAGCCCAAGCACTTCTTGGGCCTGTTGTTTAACCTTGACTCTATCAACCTGATTTCCTCACTACTGATTAT